>TBL_comb47_HYPODRAFT_10000778_pt1 | contig 42193 bp, 31 predicted proteins | sample TroBogypolimnion_40_FD_10682 | JGI IMG/M metagenome (IMG submission 10682)
GTTACTGATACCTCCCGAATCTTTAAGGAATCGGCAATACCCTCATTGCTTTTTCACGGAACCTGCGACAACATTGTTCCATACGCGTCTGCTCCACACCGATATTGCAAAGAATCTGAACCTGGATATCTGATCTTACATGGTTCATATACAATTGCTCAGAAACTAAAGAAACTTGGAACCCCCTATTGGCTGTATACTTATTGTAATGCAGCACACGATATTGCTGGCAGACCCATGACAGCAAACCTGAATGAGATCATTGATTTCTGCTATTCCTATGTTATTAATAAAGGAACCGAACAAAAGATTACAGTCATTAATTCTGATAGCATATCTTGTCAATACCAATCTTATAACTTTTGTACCGAATGAAACGTCTCTTTTCCCTATTGTTCTTGATCTTGCTGAGCATTACATTCTGTAAAGCACAGAAAACCGAAATACAATACTTGTCGGGAACAGGAAGCGATCATACGGTTAACTGGGATTTCTTCTGTACTGAAGGTCGAAATTCTGGCAAATGGACCCAGATTCCGGTTCCGTCTAACTGGGAACTGCAGGGATTTGGGACTTATAATTATGGCCTTGACAAGGATGAAATCAGGGGAAAAGAATTGGGACTTTATAAACATGTATTTCAAGTCCCTAAAGAATGGAAAAACAAACAGGTCAGTATTGTTTTTGATGGTTCAATGACGGATACCAAAGTTAAAATCAATGGTTCAACGGCTGGCAGAATGCATCAGGGTAGTTTTTACCGTTTTAAATATGACGTCAGTGGATTACTCAAATACGGAAAAGAAAACCTGCTCGAAGTAACAGTTGCCAAACATTCCGAGAATGAAGGAGTCAACCAGGCTGAGCGCCGATGCGATTACTGGATCTTTGGGGGCATTTTCCGCCCCGTTTTTCTGGAGGCAAAACCACGTTTCAATATCGAACGGATTGCCCTGGATGCCAAAGCAGACGGTTCATTCCAGATGGATGTCGATCTGAAAAACATTCGTGATCGAATGGAATTAAAGGCACAAATAAAGACACTAACAGGTGAACCTGTAAGCTCACCATTTTCTATTATTCTGGATAAAAATCAAACAGTTGCTCATTTGCAGACTTTTGCAGAGAACATTAAACCCTGGTCACCTGAATCTCCCAACAGGTATAAGGTCGATATTCAATTGATAGATAACCTGGAAGTAATTCACGAAATCAGCGAAAAAATTGGATTCCGTACCGTTGAACTACGTGAAAGTGATGGTATTTATGTAAATGGTGAGAAAATCATGTTTAAAGGAGTCTGTCGTCATTCCTTCAGGCCAAATACAGGGAGGGCACTTAACAAACAAGTTAGCATTGAAGATGTGAACCTGATCAAAGACATGAATATGAATGCCGTGCGCATGTCTCATTATCCGCCTGACAGTCATTTTCTGGATGTGTGTGATTCTCTTGGCCTATTTGTTCTCGATGAGTTGGCAGGTTGGCAAACGGCATATGACACGCGCGTCGGTTCGGTACTTGCACAGGAAATGCTATTCCGTGATATCAACCATCCTTCCATTGTTGTTTGGGACAATGGTAATGAAGGAGGCTGGAACAATGAACTTGATCATTTCTTTGACGAAATTGACCTGCAGAAACGGCCGCTTATCCATCCCTGGGCCGAATTCAGGAATACAGATACTCAGCATTATAAAGATTACAACTACGGTGTGGGAACTCATCAGCAGGGACGAAAAATCGTGTTCCCAACCGAATTTCTTCATGGCATATATGATGGGGGTCACGGTGCAGGACTGGAAGATTACTGGAAACTGATGATGAATAATCCGCTTTCTGCGGGAGGTTTCTTATGGGACTATGCGGATGAGGCAGTGGTAAGAACCGATAAGAATGGAATCCTCGATACCGATGGAAATCATGCGCCCGATGGCATTTTGGGTCCATATCTCGAAAAGGAAGGAAGCTTTTTTGCCATTAAAGAAATATGGTCACCGGTATTCTTTGGAACACGATACATCACTTCAGCCTTCAATGGTGAATTTCCAATTGAAAACCGATATATCTACACAAATCTGAAGGATTGTAAATTCACCTATAAACTGGTTGAATTAGCTAAACCGAATGGAACTGATGAAAAAGTAAATGAAACAGGAAACCTCGAATCTCCTGATTTGGCTCCCGGTCAAAGGGGAAAATTAAAACTATTTTTGCCAGTGCATTTCTTTGATAATGATGTGATTTATATTACAGCTACCGATTCCTATGGACGGGAAATCTATACCTGGAGCTGGCCAATTAAAAGTGCAAAAGCGATTGCTGAAGAAATTATACCACAAGACAAAACGGGTAAAGTCAAAATCAATGAAGATGCAATTAATCTTATAGCTCAAATCAATGATCTTTCGTTTATATGGGACAAGGCAACCGGTTTCCTGTCAGGTGTAAAAAACAATAATCAACCGATCAGATTCATCCATGGCCCTGTTCTGGCATCAGGGTCAGCCGAATTTCAGGAATTGAAACATTATTCTGAGAATGGAAATTATATCGTTGAATGCATTTATAAAGGCGATCTTAAAAAGGTAAAATGGACCGTACAATCATCGGGTTGGCTCAAACTGGAGGTTTTGTACAAGGCTCCGAATGAGAATAAATTCATGGGTATCAGTTTTGATTATCCTGAAGATCAGGTAACAGGTGTACGTTGGATGGGTTACGGCCCCTATAGGGTATGGAAAAACCGTATGAAAGGAAACATGCTAAACGTTTGGAGTAAAGCTTACAACAACACCATCACCGGTGAAAAGGACTGGATTTATCCCGAATTTAAAGGATACCACCGCAATTTTTATTGGGCAACCATTCAGTCGAAAGAGCAGGATTTTACTATAGTTTGCCCTGACGAAGATGTATTCCTGCGTTTATTCACTCCTCAGAAACCTTCAGGAGCTTATAATGACAATACTTCTCCTGAATTTCCATCCGGGAACATCTCTTTTCTGCATGGAATAGATCCTATAGGTACAAAATTCACCAAACCTGAAACCATGGGGCCAATGAGTCAACCTAACTTGTTTTACTATGAAAAATACCTGACCCTATACTTTAATTTTAACAAGGTGGAATAACCAAATCATCCTCAATAAAGTTTCTTATCTCAAAACTGATCCTGTTATCTATGTCCTGTCCGGGAGGGGTTTGGGCTGGTATTGAGTAGGTATTCCTTCGGTATATCTGTACTATGACTGATCTATAACTATACTAAAATTAAATTCTTAGTACAGTTACAAATCAATCATAGATTAATTCATGAAGACCGTGTTCGAATCAAATACCCCCCAGGACAGACGCAGCCCCGTCTAAATGCTGTCTTTATTGGTTGAAAATGGAGTTAAAATGATAAACATCTTTGCGATGGACCTCTCAGCATAATAAAGTATTCTCTGGACCGAATTATACCAAATATCGTCTGTGCAAACAAGTTTATTCATACTTTATATAAAGAGCAATTAAAATTGAGGTCAGGGGCAAAGGTATAATTCATGCCTGATATATTATAAAAGTATAAAAAATCCTGATCTTATATCCTGGTCAAACACATTAAAATTGAAACACATTAAAATTGATACGCACAAATACTTACATCAATATACGATTTTACGCTGAACTCGAATTGAGTTTAAAAAACTAATTTCGTAATGTTATTACCATGAGCCAAAAAATGGAAATCTACCAGGAACTTGCCAAAGATATCCGGCTAGCAGAAGGTCTGAAATCATGCATGAATTGCGGAGTTTGCACGGCCATCTGTCCTGCTGCAGAATTTTACGACTACGACCCAAGAATAATTGCAGGCATAATACAATCCAAGGACGAAAAACGAATTGAAGAACTCCTGAAAAGTGATGTGATCTGGTATTGCGGCGAATGTATGTCGTGTAAAACCCGCTGCCCCCGTGGTAATTGTGTTGGACTTATTATTATGGCATTGAGGTCACTTTCGCAGGAACTGGGATACTTTGCTGAATCAGAAAAGGGAAGGCAGCAATTGGCAATTAAACGGGTTGTAGGCGAGAATATCGTCTACCGGGGATATTGTGTACTCCCAGAAAACCTTGTGCCGGAAATGCACCCGGAACAGGGTCCTGTGGGCGAATGGATATTCGGGAATAAAGAAGAAGTTTATGAGCGGGTCGGAGCCAATTATAATGGAGAAGGCGAAGGGGCACTACGCAAAATCCCTCAGGAATCGCTGGACGAAATCTATAGGATTTTTGAATTGACCGGCGGATTCGAAAGATTTGACAAGATTGAATATTTTTCAAAAGAGAAGGCTAAGAGTATGGGGTTTACTGACGACAACGAAGAATATCCTGATTATGTGTCTCACATTTTCACCACGAACAACGGCAAACATAACAGGCAATAATGAAAAAAGAAGGCAAAATACAAGTCTGGCAGGATTATCAAAAGGAAATTGCTGATGATCATTATTTCTATGTTCGCAGTTGTATCCGGCAGAACTTTTTCCCCGGATCGGAACAAACATTTCTGAAAATATTACGGAAGGAATTGGATAAGGATATATATGAAAATCCGCATCACACCAGTTGTTCGGGGATCGGCTACCATTCGGATATTGTTCCATTCGACACCATACAAACCATTGTTGCACGTCAGTTTGCTTTGATGACTGAAGCAGGCTATCAAAACATCGCCGTTTCGTGCATCACATCGTTTGGTATCTATAACGAAATCATCGAAACATGGAAAGAGTACCCGGCAGAATTGGAAAAGATTAGGGGTTACCTTAAAAAGGCCACAGGGCGAGAATTTGAAGTGCCTGAGAATGTGGCCCATGCCAGTGACATCGTATATAAATTTAAGGAAGATATTGCTGCCCGTGGAAAATTTAAGCTTATCAATCACAAAACAGGGAAACCTTTAAAAGTTGTCGAACACATTGGCTGTCATTATTCGAAAATGTTCCCTTGTAAAGGTGTTGGTGGAGCCGAATTTCCATTTGTACTTGCCGGAATGATCGAAGCCTGGGGCGGTGAAGTGATTGATTATCCTGAACGCCGTCACTGCTGCGGGTTTGGATTCAGACAATATCTCATCATGTCTAATCGTGGATACTCCGTATCCAATTCAAGAAAGAAATTCGAATCCATGGAGCCATACAAGCCCGATTTTATTGTCAGTAACTGTCCCGGATGCCCCATGTTTCTAGATCGATGGCAATATGTGATCGAAGAAATGGAAGGCAAAACATTCGGACCAGATGGTCAGGGAATACCGGTACTGACTTACGAAGAAATGGCAGGACTGGTACTGGGCTATAATCCCTGGGATATGGGCATGCAAATGCATCAGACCAATGTTGAACCGTTGCTTGACAAAATGGGAATTCAGTACGATCCTGAGTTGAAATATGCGAACAAACATGGAAAGCAAATCGGACATCCAACCATGGTGAGATGCGAAATAAACACATAGAAACCCAAAGCCTCCCCCAACCCCTCCACAGGAGGGGGGCTTTTCTCCTCCCCTTGCGGGGGAGGTCGTGAGGGGGCTTTAAAACTTAAAAACATAAACTACTTGAAGCACATTGTAATTATAGGAGGTGGAATAGCCGGGATTGAAACAGCCAGTGCATTAACCGATGCGGGACACTGGGTAACCCTGATTGAAAAAGATGCCCAAATTGGCGGTAAACTGAACAACTGGTCAAATCTATTTCCAGACTTCACTCCTGTTGATAAAATCACCGATTATCTTCAGGAGAAGTGTCGCCAAAAAGACTTCTCCATACTCACGAATACTGAAGTTAATTCAGTTCATCGAAACAAGGATAAATTCAGCATCGAGACATCCGACAATCAGCAGTTGGAATCTGATGCCATAGTTGTGGCAACCGGCTACGAATTGTTTGATGCCCGTCGTAAAGAAGAATACGGTTATAAGATTTATGATCATGTCATCACCTCGGCAGACCTTGAACAATTGTTCAAATCGGGGGGTGACCTTTCTGTAGCTGCAGGACAGAATCCAAAACGCATCGCCTTTGTTCATTGTGTAGGCTCACGCGATGAGAAAACAGGGAACCACTATTGCTCAAAAGTATGTTGTATTACAGGTGTAAAACAGGCCATTGAACTGAAGAAACATTTACCTGAAGCTGAAATCTTTTGCTTTTACATGGATTTACGCATGTATGGCAAACATTTCGAAGAGTTATATCGTGAAGCTCAGGAAAAATACGACATCCAGTTTATCCGCGGACGTTTGTCTGAAGCATCGGAGAAGATGGATAAAAGTTTATTGATTAAAGCTGAAGATACCCTTTCGGGACGACCACTCAAAATGAATGTTGATTTATTAGTACTACTTGTAGGTATGGAAGCCGGAAAAGGAACAACTTCAGCTGCAATAAGTTGCAATATAGGTTGCGAAGAATCAGGTTTTTTAAAGACAGCCGACTCATTTCTGAATTCCAATATATCGATGCAGGAGGGAATCTTTCTGGCGGGAAGCTGTACTGCACCAATGTCGGTAAATGATACTATTCTGCATGCACGATCGGCAGCTTTGAAAGTGAATAGCTGGCTTATAATACAGTGATTAGTAAATCATAGAATAATATAAATGAAGGATTTTGGCTATACGGTAATTAAGCAACGCACCATTGACTACGATTTGTTTGACGGACGACTGCTTAACGAGGTTCTCCAAATGGAACCATCGTTCAAAGTGTGCCTTTCATGCGGGGGTTGTACTGCAACGTGTAGCGCCAATGATCTGGTCAGTTTCAATGTCAGAAGAATGAACCTTTTATTGCGTCGCGGAGAGACTGTAGAACTCGAATCGGAAATTAGAAAATGTATGCTCTGTGGTAAATGTATGTTGGTTTGCCCACGTGGAATCAATATCCGTAATGTGATCATGCTTATTAAAAAGGGCATACAGAAATACAATCCAGTCAAATCATAAGCAGATATGGAAACAACATCTTTTATCTGGCCATTTACAATCGGACTCTCGTTTATTTCCTGTTTTCTGGTGATAATTGTCGGCATCTGGATTTCAAGCCTTTCACACATAGATAAAAGCCGAATCTGGCATAACCTGTTAACACATAAAAGTCTGCAGGCATTTCATGAAATCTTCATGGAATCATTGCTGCATCGTAAAATATTCAAAAAAAATCCAATTCTGGGTTATATGCATATGAGCCTGGCTTTTGGTTGGTTCCTCCTGATTGTGGTTGGACATATTGATGCCTGCAACCATTATCATAGCCTTTTGGTACCGGCTTACAAAGCCATCTTCTTCCGATATTTCGTCACTGAACCAGCCACAACTCATTCAGGTAAAATACTGGCTGCAAGCATGGATCTATTGCTCATTTTTGTGTTGTCAGGAGTAATGCTCGCCTACTATAAACGAGTGAATAGCCGTATGTTCGGAATGAAAAAAACTACTCAACTCAAAATTGGTGACCGAATTGCATTGAGCTCACTCTGGCTAATATTTCCGCTTCGTTTTCTTGCCGAAAGTGTATCAGCAGGGATTCATCACAATGGAAGTATTATAAGCCAGCCAACAGGTAATTTGCTTGCTTCTCTCCTACCTATTCATCTGTTTGAAATGCCACTCTGGTGGGCCTATTCAGGTTCACTAGCCTTATTTTTTATGGCTATGCCCGTTTCGCGTTATATGCATATTCCTGTTGAAGTGGTACTTATTTTTCTCAGGAATTACGGCATTCGGGTCAAAAAACGGATCAGCGGCTTTTCACGAATCCAGGTGTATTCCTGTTCACGTTGCGGCATTTGTCTGGATAGTTGCCAAATGAATCACGCGGCCATAAAAGACACTCAATCAGTTTATGTGTTGAAACATATCCGTAACAGGAATATAACCGACGAAAAGCTCTTCAATTGCTTGCTTTGTGGTCGTTGTCAACCTGATTGCCCCGTCGGGCTTGAATTGAATGATTTACGTATTACACAGCGTATCGAATCAACTAAAGAATATAACTCCTCATACGAATACCTAAAGAATGGCAAGGTAACAGTCAGTCCTCAGACTGAAGTGATTTATTTCGCGGGTTGTATGACCCACCTTACACCTGCCATACTCAAATCAATGAAAGAGATTTTTGCATTGGCCAAAGTCAAATATTGGTTCATGGACGAAGAAAAAACAGCTTGCTGTGGACGACCTCTGATGCAAGTGGGACAATATGAAGCGGCTAAAAAACTGATCGAACACAATCGGGAACGGATACTGTCCTCAGGTGCTAAAAAACTGGTTGTCTCCTGCCCTATTTGCTACAAAGTTTTTAATGATGATTATGCTTTGCCTGGCATCAAAGTTCAGCACCACTCTGAATACCTGCTTGAATTAATGGCCGAAAATCGTTTACCAATTCATAAATTACCAATGCGTGTGGTTTACCACGATCCGTGTGAACTGGGACGAGGAAGCGGCATATATCATCAGCCGCGTTTGCTGCTTGATGAATATACTGAATTGATTCCGATGAAAAATGAAAAGGAAGCAGCCTATTGTTGTGGAGGAAGCCTTGCCAACATTAAAATACAAATGAACGAGCGTAACCAGATTAGAGATAATGTTTTGGATGAATACCTAAGTTACCAACCTGATATGTTAGCAACAGCATGTCCTCTCTGTAAAAAAACCTTTGCCAAAAGCAACAAAGTGCCAGTCCATGACATCGCTGAAATCATATCTATGGCAATCCGACAGAAAGAAATTACTGCTCCCGAAGTATCTGAAGACAAAGAAGTATTAAAAATGGAATTTTGAAGCTAATAATGCGTATACGAAAATTTTGTTTTAAGATCAGGTATTGAAACATTATTGATTCTTTGGATATTAAAAGTAATGTGAACTATTTGGGGAATTGAATCATTCCTGGTATGTTCATTGAATAAAATTACCGAGACTTATTGACTTAAAATCTGAATCGTAAACAAACCGATTACTGCTATGATTTTATCCAATAATTCAATTTTAGTAACATTAAAGTTGTCATTAGATTAGTTTTCCTAAAGTTTTATATTTGATGCTTCATGTTTGATTTTATTTATCAAAAGTAATAAATCAATCATCTATTTATAATTCAAATGATTGACAAAATATATTTAAACATTACTATTTAAATAATCAATTATTCAAAAAAAATATCTTTTCAGCCAAAATAAAATTGGTTTATTTATTTTTTATTTATAAATTTGATAAGAGTTAGAAATAATTCTAAAATAAAGGGATCAAATTAGAATATGATTTAATCAATAGTGATTATTTTTATTGCAGAGTTTATTATTCGATTTAATTCCTTTTTTCAATTAAATAATCTCACGAAAAACAAGTGTTATTACACAGTAAAATGTGGGTAACAGTAGAATTTTCTTTGTGCAATCCACAAATCTTAATTACAAAAAAGCCTTCTGATGTAAATAGTAATCGCTGTTTGTGTCTCTTATCCTTCCTAAGTATATTTATTTTACAAAATATTATCTATTTAGAATTTAAATTAGAATTCTATTCTCTTAATCTAAAATGATTATAAATTATAAAGAATCAGACACTTAGATTGAATTCAAGTATTGCTTATTTTTTAGAAAAGCGTAACTTAACTTCAAATTGTATAAATAACCTTAATCCAACCCATAATATTTAATTAGCTATGACAAAAAAGAGATTTGCTGAATCACAGATTTATCGTATTCTACAGGAAAACGAAGCAGGAGTATCTATCCCTACACTTCTTAAAAAGTATGGCGTTAGCCAGGCAACGATTTATAATTGGCGGATCAAATATGGAGGAATGAATATTTCGGAAATCCGAAGGTTAAATGAATTGGAAGAAGAAAACGACAGACTAAAAAGAATGTTTGCTGACTTGAGTCTGGAAAATCTTTTATTAAAAGGTAAGCTTGAAAAAGAAAAATAGGCACTTGAAAATTCTAAAAGTATTGTGGAATTTAAGTGTAAACATTTTTCATCATTCTTTCATTCTTATGGTTTATATTTTTTTAATTAATAAAATGGAATAATTATTCAAGCAAAATCCTTCACAAAATCCAAATACCACCATGTTATTAACTATTAATTAAATAGCAACGACAAGAACAAATTTTCATGATGTGTTTTGTCATTCTATATTGATTCTTGGCATAGAAAGTGATATACTGTTCAATACGTAAATGTGACAAATATGTCGGAAATTACCCATTGATTTCCTTAAAAATTCAACCTAACTTTATTATAAGAAAAAATTCTATTTGCAATTCATAAATTCATTTTAGAATAAAGCCGAAATATTGCATGTTAATCATTTGTTCTAATAAATATATTTGACTATGCCTTTAGAAAAACCAAATTACCAATGGTATGCCATGTATACCAGGGCAAATGCTGAAAAGAAACTTTTCGACAACTTGCAGGAAAAAAAGATAGAATGCTATCTGCCCACGAGGAAGGTCCAAAAAATGTGGAGTGATCGTAAAAAGTGGGTAGATGAACCTTTGTTCCGATGCTACATTTTTGTAAAGGTAAGTTACAAAGAATTCTTCACTGCATTAAATACTTCAGGGGTTGTATGTTATGTAAGTTTTGGAGGAAAAGCTCAAGCTATTCCTGAAGTTCAAATTAATAACATTAAAACATTTTTATCACAAATTGATCATGAGATAACACTTTCTTATGAACGCATTCAAAAAGGAGTAAATGTGGAGGTCTTACAAGGATCTCTAAAAGGTATAAAAGGAGAAGTGATGAATATTTGTGGACAATCCAGACTTATAATACGAATTGATTCAATGAACTGCAGTTTGTATGCAAACATATCAAAAGATGAAGTAATGTTACTTGAAGATAAGCCTGTACAAAAGGCATTTGCTTTCGTTTAAAAAGAGATATTTTTATTGAATATAAACTATTTAATAATAGATGCATAGCTGAAATATGTAGTCATAGAAGTATAATATCAAGTTATTATATCTTTTATTTTTATAAAAGGCACTTCTATATTCCAAGATATAAATTAATTCTATTCTTCTCAATGTATGAATTATTTTAAGTATTAAATTTTTTCATGTTTAATACCATAAATACCATAAATTTAAGAACTGTACAAATATGTTCCAATTATATAAATCATTAAATTACAATTAATTGGAAGATAAACATTTTTATAATCTGTTGACCGAAATTAAACTTGATTTTCTCCAAAGATCATTAAAAACTCCATCCTGTGAATTTTACGGATTAGATATAATTGAATTGAATTAAATTCAATCCGTCGATTCTTTACGTTTCTAAATTTCAAGGACCTCATAATCAAAAATCATGCTTAAGGAGAGAGAACCGATACTTGAAAAATTAAGTGTAATTATTCAAGTATTATTAACCATTATATGTTTTTATGGATCAATATGGTTCACACATGAGTATTTAGTGTCTGTTCATAGGGATTTTACTCAATATAAATTCATTTCAATAATTATTGTTCCTCTATGGTTGTTGATTCTGGAGCAGTCAAATTTAGGACGTATTGGTCGACTAAAGATGTATTCCGTTTTATTTGTCGAATACCTAACGGCAATAATTATCGGTAATGTTTTGCTTTATGCATCAATTGTAATCTTACATCTTGATTCTGTCTCCAGGCTAGTTTTAGCAGTTTTTGCAATTACTAACTTAATTGTATTGTATTCTTTTAAGTTCATTTTGTCTGCTACAATGAAATTTATTCGAAGAAGAGGGATGAACAGCAGATTAATTTTGATTATTGCCGATGCCGATTCCTATTATTTTATCGACCGATTAATAGAAACTAAAGACTGGGGATATCGAATCTGGGCTATCATGTCTGAAGATGAATCAATTAAAGAGAAGTATAACAAGTATTATACTATTTTGCCTTATGAACGCGATCTTTCTTTTATTATTGATGAAAAAGCAATTGATGAAGTAATTTACTGTATAAGCAATTTCGATCAAAATGAAATACAGAATTTTATTTATTCCTGTGCTGAAGTAGGCGTAGTATTTCGAATGCAATCCCAATTATTGAATTGCGTAAAGATGCAATCAACGCTTTCGTTTTTAAACCAAATGCCATTTCTGACCTTTAGAAATACTCCTGATAATTATCTGGCTTTAAAAGTTAAATCATTTCTCGACTTTCTAATTTCATTGTCTGTCATTATTGTTTTATTTCCATTGATGCTTATAATTTCATTTTTAATAAAGCTCGATGGAGGACCTGTTTTTTTTCTCCAGAAAAGGATGGGGCTAAATGGTAGGCGTTTTTTATGCATAAAATTCAGAACTATGGTTGTAAATGCTGAAAGAATGCAGCTTTCACTGATGGATAAAAATGAGCAGGAAGGTCCGGTTTTTAAAATAAAAAATGACCCGCGAGTTACAAAGATTGGACGATTCCTAAGAAAAACTTCTTTGGATGAACTGCCTCAGTTTATTAATGTATTAAAAGGAAACATGTCTATTGTAGGACCACGCCCACCAATTCCTGCTGAAGTAAAACAATATAAACGATGGCAAAATCGCAGATTAAGCATGAAACCAGGTATTACTTGTATTTGGCAAGTTTCAGGAAGAAATAGTATCCCTTTTGATCAATGGATGAAAATGGACATGCAATATATTGATACATGGTCTTTAAAACTTGATTTTATTATCCTCTTGAAGACAGTTAAAGTCGTATTTTCAGGTGATGGACAATAACGTAATAAATTAAATCATGAATTTTGAAATACGTGATTTAAAATGTCATGGCAACTAAGGAAAGCAGTTTTAAATAGCATCTATAATTCATATAATAAACAATATATAGCATAAAAGTTATACGATTATATCGTATAAATTACACCTTAAACATATGAAAATCCAGTTCAAACTCATTTCGTTAATTATACTAATAGTAGTATATTCTTGTAGAAGCAGCAAGGACTTAATTTATTTAAAAGATGCTGAAAACGATCAAATTATTCATGCAGGAGCCAAGGAGTATAAGCTTAAAACCGGCGACATATTATATGTAAGTATAAAGTCAACCAATCCTGAAGTAAATGTCCTCTTTAATCCTGAAACAAATATGGAGATTAACAGTATGGGACAGAGTTATTCGAAATATACTACTCCCAGTGGATCCTATCTTTATGGATTTGAACTTGATATGGACGGAAACATTAATCTGCCCATGCTAGGTAAAATTCAGGTTTCAGGTGTTACTCTTACTGAGGCTCAGTCGGTCGTTCAAAAGAAAGCTGATGAATTTCTCAAGGATGCAATTGTAAAGGTAAAGCTATTGAATTTCAAGATTACAATTGCAGGTGAGGTTCGAAATCCTAATGTTTATTACAACTATAACAATTCTATAACGATATTGGAGGCTTTGGCAATGGCATTTGGGAATACTGATTTTGCTTCTATTAAAAAAGTGATGGTTATACGACCAATTCCACAGGGCGAAAAAACTTATATGCTAGATTTAAGTTCAAAAAGTGCCTATTTGTCAGAAGCATTTTATCTTCAACCCAATGATTATGTGATTGTACAACCCGATCGATATAAAAATTTCCAGTTAAATAGTCAGGCATATTCCCTGGTATTGTCTTCACTTTCGGTACTCATTGCGGTTCTCGGATTTGTTATACCGAAATTATAATTTTCATTTGAATTTTAATACAAGTCGTCTCGCAATCATTACATAAATAATTCAATTATGAACTACAATACCATTGATTATAATGTAGACAAAAAATCTGAGGAAAAATTTGAAGTAAAAAAAATCATTTTCCTTATTAAACGGCAATGGCATTGGTTTGCACTCTTTTGTGCCATAGGTATATTCCTTGCATATGGATACACCAAACTTACTAAACCAATGTATTCTGTTAGTACGACTATTTTGATTCCTGAGAAATCCAATGGTCTTAACATGAAAGATATATTTCAGGGTGTTATTGAACCACCAAAAAACAATATATACAATCAGATACAAATCATCAAATCCTATTATACGATAAACCAAACCTTATTAAACCTGAACTGGCGCACAAGTTGGTATGTCAAAGACCTGTTTATCTGGAAAGGATTATACAAGCAGGAACCTTTTGACGTACAAGAGGGTCAGAATTTTATTAACCCAAAGGGAATTGAAATATATATTACACCGACTTTCGGTGACAATTACACTGTATCTGTGAATGGAAGAGTCATGGAAGACCATGGCCCTAAAGAAATTAAAGTTGAGGGTTCAGGAGAATATGGCCATCCGTTTGTAAATAAATATTTCAATTTCACCTTACTTAAGAAAATAAATAATTTTGAAATTCCAGGCGGTAAATATTATTTTGTTTTTAACGATTTAAATGATGCAACATTGGCATATCAATTCAAACTTAATGCTAACCTGACCGATAAGAAAAGTGATATTATTTTATGCACTTTACAAGGTGAAGAACCAGAAAAGGAAGTTGATTTTTTAAATGAACTGATCAAAGTTTATACCGAAGGTCAAATGAATTTTCAAAATGAAGCGCAGCGTCGGTCACTCGATTTTATCAATACACAGTTGACAGGCATTTCCGATTCACTCAATACTGCCGGAACAAAATACTCTGATTTCCGATCTAAAAATAATATCATTGACCTGGGAACTGAAGGTAAACTCGTGATGGATAATCTGAAAGAAATTGAAACGGAAAGGGCAAAAAGTCAAATGCAACTCGATTATTTTCAAAACCTCCTCAAATACCTGAACAATACAAATGACCTTAAACAACTGGTTGCTCCATCTGTTGTCGGCATACAGGATGTTTCACTCAATGCACTGGTTCTTAAATTGGGCGAACTATATAATCGCCGGCAGGTTCTATCCTTCAGTGCAAAAGAAAACAATCCAACGCTTATTATGATCGATAAAGAACTAAATCAGGCACGTAATCAGTTAAACGAAAATTTAAGAAATCTCATTGATAATGCAACCAGAAACATAAATAGTCAGAAAGACAGACAGGCTAGCATCAATGTTCAGCTTAATAAACTTCCTCAGAAGGAACAAAAAATGGTTAACATACAGCGACAGTTTAACCTCACCAGCGAAATTTATACTTTTCTGCTTCAAAAACGTGCTGAAACAAATATTACTTTGGCATCCAGTATTCCCGATGTTCAGATAATCGATAAAGCCAGAATCGAATCGGCTGAAATAGTTGGACTTAGCAAAACAAAGATTCTGATAATCGGATTCGTAATTGGGTTTGGATTACCGATGGCGTTTATTCTACTCTTAAACTACTTTGACGATCGGATACATAATCAGAAAGACCTTGAAAAAAGTACCAATATTCCTATATTGGGTAATATCATGCATAGTTTGGCTAAATCGGATTTGGTAGTTCACGAAAATCCAAAATCAAATATTGCTGAATCTTTCAGGGCATTGCGCACTAACCTTCAGTATATGTTAACCGGATCTTTGGGAAAAATAATCTCCATTCACTCGACAAATCCAGGTGAGGGAAAATCTTTTTCTGCAATCAATCTCTCTGCCATTTTGGCCGTAAATAACAAGAAGGTGCTTCTTATTGGTGCAGATCTGCGAAAGCCAAGATTACATAAAGTTTTCAATCTTCCAAATGAAAATGGACTAAGCACTTACCTGATAGGAGTTGATTCGATCGATCAGATTATTTTGCCTACAATGATTGAGAACCTTTCTTTTTTGCCTGCTGGCCCGATTCCGCCAAATCCCTCTGAAATTTTGGGTAAACCTGAAATGAAAATATTACTTGATTCAGTTCGTGCTAAGTTCGACTATATCATCATTGATAACGCTCCAACAGCTATGGTTACCGATGGTCATCTGGTTAGTCATTTGTCTGATCTGAATATATTTATCCTTCGATATGAATTTTCTAAAATGCATCAGATTGATTTGATCAATCAGTATGTTGAACGGAAAACGATTGATAATGTAGCTATCCTGGTGAATGATATCAAAACCAACTCCTTTGGAAACTCTTATTACAAATATTATCAATACGAAACCTATCAAAAATCCTATTACTCATCAGACGATGATGGAGTAAAAAAACAAAAAAACAAAAAAAAGACAATCCAAGTATGAAGTGAAGAATTCAAAGATGATTGTATAAGAATTTTTAAAAGGACTCGGTAAAATGACCTAATTATAAATGAGTTTGATCCATAAAGTATAAAAGCATTTCATAGTGAGGCTCATAGCAATCACAAACCTTACTAATATACAAGTTAAGTTTTTGCTGAATCAGTAGGAAATTGCAAGAACTAAACCAAATTTATGTATAGTCTCAATTATTTAACCATACTTTTCTATATGGAATATGGACCTACCTTCAAACCTTCATTAGTTATTGCGATCGATTTCGACGGTACCATCGTTGAACACCGTTATCCATTTATTGGACGAATTCGGCCTTTCGCATTCGAGTCAATGGAAGCACTTCAGGTAAAAGGTCACCGGCTAATTCTATGGAGCCATCGTGCAGGTCCAAAACTTGATGAAGCTGTTAAATTCTGCAGAACACATGGAATCGAATTTTATGCTGTCAATAAAAATTACCCGGAAGAAATATGGGATGAAAATGACAGCCGTAAAATACTGGCCGATATTTATATTGATGACCGCAACCTCGGTGGACTCCCTTCCTGGGGTGAAATATATAATATGATCTGTCCCGAAGAAGAAATAATTATTACAAAAGTCAAGAAATCCTGGTGGAAAGGTAAAAATAATTTGAAAATGGATTGATTTGTTGATGTAAATTGCAATAATATTATTTAAAATATTCCAGTCAATCTATCATTATTAGTCGGGCATTATTTCTTTTGACTTTTTATAATAGTAAAATTCATTCTTCCCCTCAAATTTCCAGCTTTAAGAACTTTATGACATGAAACCCTCTATATCTGACGTTAAGCTTATTAATCTTCCTAAGATTGAAGATCCACGCGGAAATCTTTCCTTTATTGAAGAAGAACAACACATTCCCTTTAAAATAGAAAGAACTTATTGGATTTATGATGTACCTGGAGGTCAGGTTCGTGGTGGGCATGCTTTTGAAACACAACAAGAGTTCATTGTTGCACTTTCCGGAAGCTTTGACGTTCTAGTTGACGATGGAAAAGAACAAAAGACCTACTCATTGAATCGTTCCTATAATGGAATATATCTTCCTGCCGGAATTTGGCGACAAATGAAAAATTTCTCCACAAATTCTTTGGCTATGGTATTAAGTTCTACTTTATTTCGTGAAGATGATTATATCCGGGATTATGAGGTATTTTTTAAACTTAAAGAATCATGAAGAATTCAAGTGTTTACGATTGTCATGTTCTTTCACTTTGCAAAATTCACAATCCGGCTGGAAACATTACAATTGTTGAAGGAGAACAAAATATTCCATTTAAAATCAGTAGAATATATTATCTGTATGACATCCCAGGTGGTGAAACACGTGGAGGTCATGCACATAAGAAATTACATCAATTAATTATTGCTGCAAGTGGCAGCTTTGAAGTTTTACTTGATGACGGAAAGAATAAAAAAATTGTAAGATTGAATAGACCAAATTATGGATTGTTAGTCGTACCTGGAATATGGAGGGAATTATTCGAGTTTTCTTCTGGTTCAATTTGTATGGTTTTGGCTTCACACAAATATGAAGAAACAGACTATCAACGAGATTACAATAGGTTTATCGAAAATAAAAAGAACATAGATTAATGGACACAATAAAACAGATATGGAATCTATCTTCATTTGCTTGAAGAGTCAGATGCAGAATTCATTATGACATTAAGAACTGATCCGTAACTAAAGAGATATATTTCTGCAACAAGTTCATATATTGAAGATCAAATTAAATGGATCAGAAATTATAAATTAAAAAAGAAATTAGGACTTGAATATTACTTTATCGTTCAGAATCTGGAAGATCATAAATTCGCAATAATTCGCGTTTATGATCCTGAAAAATGAGTTTTGAATTAGGAAGTTGGCTGTTTTAAAAAACTCACCATTTGCTATGACGTGAAAACTTGCATTATTGGATTCTAAACAGGATTCGGATTATTAAAGCTGGTTATTGAAGAATTGAAGTAAGAAAGAAAAATTTAGGGTGCTAATTTACTTGAAAGACTTCAAACCTGAAATAGTCAATGAAGATGAGCAAAGCAATTACTTTACTTTATCAAAGGAGAAATATTATAAACGTAAAAGTGAGCTCGTTATTTTTACTTTGACATAAATACAACTGATTCCATGGATAGTATAATGAAATATCGCTTAAACTAGAATTACTAAATCAAGAATATATCACAAGAAATATATCCATGGGAAAAAATAGTCACATAGTTTTATTAGGCTCAGCTGGGGTTGGAGCAGCTTATGCATCAACAAAGGCTTTAAGAAAATATTATAACGTTAAAATTGTCACTGCTGACACTAATCCTTCACATCTAGTCACAGCTTATTTGCTATCAGATTATTTTGTGCAAATTCCTACAGTCGCCTCTAAAGAATTTGATGATACCATCATTCGAATCATAAATAAGTATAACATCAATACATATATTCCATATATTGATTTGGAAGTTTATAGGGCAGCAGTTTTATTTGAAAGCGGAAAAATTAGCAATAAAGTTTGTTTGCAAGTAAAAAATTCATCATATGCCGAAATTTGTTGGGATAAGTTCAGTACATATAACTGGTTAAAAACAAATGGATATCCAACTCCCGAGACTTTCGATATTAAAGATAAAAATCAATTAAAAGAAGGATATATATTAAAACCAAGAAATGGGTTTGGCAGTGTAATACAGAAAATCCCAAATGATAAGGATCTTAAAATTGAGAATTTTGAGAAACTAATAATGCAGGAGTATTGTAATAATCCCGAGATAACAATTGATGTTCATTATTCCAAAAAGTTCGATTTCTTTGCCTATGCATGTAGGGAAAGAATTGAGACAAAGAGTGGTGTGTGTACAAAAGCACGAATTTTCAATGATCCTTATTTAGGAGAAATCGCATTAAGTTTGGCAAAGAAGCTTGATTTGTCAAGTTTCTGTTTCCAGGTTATGAATATCAATAATGAATACTTGATTACGGATATTAATCCAAGATTGGGAGCAGGGACAGCTATGAGTGTCGCAATTGGTTTAGATTTCTTCGCAGGTATGTTTGCATCTTTATGGGATCAGAATCCAGAAATATTTTTTAACAGGCTCAAAGAAGAAAAATATGTTACGCGGCAATACTGTGAATTCATTATGTAGTATAACGAAAGAAAATTCACTTGCTTTCGACTTTGATGGAACACTTGTCAATTGCAAAACAAGACAAACTGAAGTGCTGCGCAGTATTTTGAGAAGAAAAGAATGCAATATACTTCAATTTAACTTTAATAAATGGTGGAAATATAAGACTAACGGATCATCTACATTTAATGCTTTGGTTAAAATGAAAGTATCGGGTGAAATTGCAAAATATATCAGTAAAAGCTGGATAGATATAATTGAAAATCCTGAATGGTTGGATCTGGATAAATTAAGCAACAATGTAATTCCATTACTGAGTCAATTAAAAAAATCGGATAACTCAACATTCATCGTTACTGCCAGAAAATCAGAATATTTATTTTTAAATCAAATAAAAAAATTATCAATCGATCAATATTTCAATAAATATTTTGTGGTTGATCCCAATCAAAGCAGAGTGCAGAAAACAGAAATATTACAAAAATTAAAGCCTTCTATTTTTATTGGAGATACTGAAAATGACTTTTATTCTGCTAATGAATCCGGAGTGAAATTTATAGCTGTTTCTTCAGGACAAAGATCAAAACAGTTTTTATTAAATCAGGGAATAGATTTAATAATTGATAGTTTTTAATATCTTTAAAAATAAAACTATGAATAATGTCGGACATGCAGAAAATAAATAGATATGAAATCAAAACAGAAAAAAACTAATCTAATTTTCTTTATTAATGTTTGATTTGATAAGATATAATTCAGATTTCCAAATACAATGGGATAATTTAGTTTCAACCTCAAGAAATGGAACTTTTTTATTTTATCGTGACTATATGGAATACCATTCTGATCGATTTAACGATTGTTCATATCTTATATTTAGAAAAGGAAAACTTGAGGCAATATTACCGGGCAACATAAGTAATAACTGCTTTTATTCACATCAAGGATTAACTTATGGTGGTTTGATATCGTCTTCTAAAATTTGTACTTCCGAAGTAATTGAAATATTTAAAATTCTTAAAAAAGTGCTTCAAAATATTGGTATAAAATATGTTATATATAAACCTGTTCCTTTAATTTATCATCATATTCCAGCACAAGAAGACATATATGCATTGTTTATCAATAAAGCAGAAAAGATAGCTTGTAACATTTCTTCCACAATCTTTCAAAACAGTAAGCTTGGTTTTATTGAATCAAGGAAAAGTGGCTTACGTAAAAGTATAAAAGAATGTATTCAAATAGTTGAAAGTAACAATCTTTCTACATTTTGGTCAATACTTGAGAGAAATTTACAACTTAAATTTAATACAAAACCAGTCCATTCTCTTAGGGAAATTGAACTACTTACAAAAAGGTTTCCAGAGAATATCAGACTTTTTGTAGCGAAACAAAAAGGAATCATTATTGCAGGAACAATCCTTTTCCTTATGAAAAACGTCATACATGTTCAGTATATATCTGCAAATGAAATAGGTAAAGAAACCGGGTCTTTAGATTTGCTTTTTGACCATTTAATAAATAAAGAATTTCAACATATCCCAATCTTTGATTTTGGACAATCAACTGAAAAAATGGGGAAATTTTTAAATGAAAATTTGATTTTTCAAAAGGAAGGTTTTGGTGGAAGAGGAATTGTTTATGACACATACAAATACCATTTGTACCCATGATTGATTCAATTTGTAATTAGCTCATATATTGAATTATTAGTTGGCTTTGTTTACAATACTTCGTTAAATTTTAAGAGGCAATTTTGCCATAATCCAATAGTTCTACGACAATTTTTTAATATTTATGTTTATTATGATTTATTGCAAACATGCACATAAATCGGTCGAGCATCAAAGTGTTGTTATACATTGTTTTGTAATCGCACATTGAAAATGGTTTATCCACTTTCCTATTGGTTGCAAACCAGACAAGTTTCGCTATACTTACTATTGTACGTGCGGCATTGAGGTGAAAATCCAATTTGTTTTTTCTTCTTACCTGTCAGTTATTCAGACTGGTAAACTATTTTACATCACGATACAAAAACTCAATTTGGAAAATTACCTGATAATAACGAACAATTTTATCGACAGCTTGATTCAAATCAGTGGAGAAGAATATTTTTCTTGCGGTTTCTTTTGCGTCTTTATAAAAGATCGAAATCGCCGACTAAATATCCATCTTGAATGCCTTGAAATAAAAAACCGATGAGTAGATTGTTATCTCCTCGTTTGACATGTCTAATGAGAATTGATTGGGATTAAAATGGTAGATGTCCGCCAGACCATCAAATTTCTTTGGAGTTCCCTTTTCCCCGTTTGTAACATGTATCTTGTATTTCAGTAAATTGTCAACTCTTAAACTGCAAATGAACTCAAGATTGGCTAATTTCACTGCGTCAACAAATGGTCTCTTTGAAAAATATGCATCGGCTACAATATAGTTTGAGAAAGCTTAAAACTGTTCAGTATTTTCATTTATAAGACTTGCATAATGTGTCAATAGATTCAATCCCTTTTTTGCCAATTCATCAGCAGAAGGTGTTTGCCATGCTTTTAAATGTAGGGCTGTCTTATTCACAATATCAACTACATCAAAGGCGCATATATCCAGACCCCACTTTGCAGCATCGGCTATACCAGATCAATATCTTCCCCAGCCGAAAGTTGATTTACTTGCCTTAGGAATAACAATTGGATCAAACGATATAATCATTCCTTTTGAAACGATTTGATCGATCAACTCTTTTTTAAAAGCGAGAAAGTCAAACTCTGTCTAACATTCAAAATCACATGATAATTATTATACATTTACAATTATGAATTCGACTGGATCAAGACTTCATGTGGTCGATGCTTTAAGAGGTTTTGCTATTGTATCCATTATGTTATTACATAATATTGAACATTTTGATTTCTATTATTTTCCATTATTTCTTCCTGGTTGGATGAAAATACTTGACAATGCTATATGGAAAAGCCTTTTTTTCTTATTCTCTGGCAAATCATACGCAATTTTCGCATTACTATTTGGATTAACATTCTTTATTCAATCTAATAATCAGGAAAAGAAAGGGAAAGACTTTCGGGGAAGATTTGCATGGAGATTAATTATCTTACTCATATTTGGAATAATTAATTCTTCATTTTTCCAAGGCGATATTCTCACTTTGTATGCAATTATAGGATTCTTCCTTATTCCTGTTGCTAAGCTTAACAATAAAATTGTTTTTTGGATCGCACTTATTTTAATGTTGCAACCATATGAATGGATAAACTTTTTCATTTCACTTCAGAACCTAAACATTAAAATTTCAGACCCAGCGTCATGGTCATATGGTAGTAAAATGGAAGAATATGTGACTGGCAAATCTCTGATAAAAACAATCATAGGTAATTTGACCAATGGCAAAACTGGAGTTTTATATTGGTGGTGGGAAAGTGGACGAGTTTTTCAAACTTTGTCTTTATTCATGTTTGGAATGTTGGCTGGTAGAAAAGGTATGTTTGAAATATCACAAGCCAACAGGCAATTTTGGCATAGGATCATAATAATTTCTTCCATATTATTTGTTTTTTTATTTATTGTCAAACATGGAATATCAAAATTGATTGGAAATAATGTGGTTAGTGGACAATTATTAGCAATTGAGATCTCGTGGTTAAATATTTCATTTATGTTAATCTTGGTTTCTGGATTTATAATACTTTATCAAACAACATTGTTTCATCAAATACTAAATATCTTTTCATCTATTGGACGCATGAGCCTTTCAAATTATATTTTTCAATCTATTGTAGGTTCATTTATTTATTATGGATTTGGGCTGGGTTTATATCAATATACTGGAGCAACCTATTGTTTGTTAATTGGTATTGTATTAACAATATTAGAGGGTTATTTTAGCTTATGGTGGATTAAATATCACAATCAAGGTCCGCTAGAAGGCATATGGCATAGAGCAACATGGATTAGTTTTGGTAAATTATCGATCAAATTTTAATTAGGGTCTGCTGAAAAATTCATAATATTCAGTATTTCAACATATTGACTGCACTAAACTTAAAATAAGTGCAAGGAAATTTGAATTTAAACTGCAATATCCATGCACCGACTTCGTGTTGTGTCAACAATAAATTGACACATCATCCTGTCCGATTTACCAATGTAATGAACATAGCCGGTTGGATATCAAATCTTCAACCTACTCTTTCCAAATAATTCTTTTGGTCAGGGAATTCAAAATAACAGGAAGATATGGGTGGACAGTTAACCTAATTCGGGCAATTTAAAGGTACCAAAAAGATCTCCGCCGGTCTGCCAGGCAGCCTTCATTTCAGGGCAGTAAAATAAAAACGGGTCTGCTATGTCAAAATACTTCTTACCAAAAATGTGAAGCTCTTCTGCCTTGTTGTGTCGCTTTAATGGAGACTATCTCCCTTTACCTTATTAGAAGATTATTCGAACGTTATTCGAAGGTTATTCGATGATAGTTCAATTTTATTCTAATAATCATCGAATAGGTTTCTAATAACTATTAAATAAGTTTCTAATAATTTCAAACTCTGTTAGATGGCCGGTAAATGGGAGAACCAATAAACACATTAATCCTGAACAGAAAATGGTTTTTTGAATCAATACAAGGAGAGGATGGAATCTGATCCATCAATTTCGGGAAATAGCAATAAGAAGCTGTACTCAAAGTCAAAAGCACAATTTAAATGCAAGGTCGTCAGAAAGCTAATTCAAAGTATTCAACCAATAATCCTTTGTTTCGGTCTTGGATTGAAATTCCAGGTTTTAATTCCACTTCAATTGTAATTACTATTTGTATCCATCCGGTTTTTCAGCAGACTCTAATTAATACGACGTACGACATGCACTGCACCAGACATCTGGGCACAAATTGGAACCGAAAAATCAATTAATAAATGCGCATGCGATTATCAAAACCCTATTAAATAATACATATAATACAACAACTTAAAAGAAAATGCATTTAGATGCAAATAAGATCTGAATGATATTTTAGTCTGAAATACTTTCAATATGCTTTATAAATCAACATACTGAATAATCTCTTAACTATGATCAAATTTCTTGATTTAAAAGCTATTAACAAAAGCTTTGAACCTGAATTATCCCAAGCCATTAATCGCGTTTTAGATTCTGGTTGGTATTTACTGGGAAATGAAGTAAAATCTTTTGAACAAGAATATGCCAAATACATCGGCACCAGACATTGTATCGGAGTAGCGAATGGGCTGGATGCTTTGCGATTGATTTTGAAAGCTTACATTGAATTGGAGATCATGCGTGAAGGAGATGAAATAATTGTTCCGGCCAATACTTACATTGCCTCTATTCTTGCTATCACCGACAACCGGCTCGTACCAGTTCTGGTCGAACCAGATTTGAATACCTACAATCTAAATCCATTTTTAATTGAAGAAAAAATCACTGAAAGAACAAAAGGAATTATGTTGGTCCACCTATATGGACATAATGCCATGCACCCCGAAATTGATCGTTTGATTGGCAAGTACAATTTAAAACTCGTTGAAGACAATGCCCAGGCATCTGGTGCATTTGAAACCAATAACACACAAAATGAATATCGCAACCCAAGGCGGACCGGTTCATTAGGCGATGCTGCAGGGCACAGTTTTTATCCTGGCAAAAATCTGGGTTGTTTAGGAGACGGAGGAGCAGTAACAACCAACAATGATGAACTTGCATCAGTAATTCGTGCTTTGGCGAACTATGGATCGAATAAAAAATATGTCAACGATTTCAAGGGACTCAACTCACGAATGGATGAAATCCAAGCAGCCATTTTACGAACCAAACTGCCACGTCTCGATGCTGACAACCAACGCCGCCATGAAATTGCTCAATACTATTGTTCGAACATCAAAAATCTCAATATTATTTTACCATGTGTAAGTGGAAACTTTAAACTTTTAACTAACAACTTTAAACTTTCCCACGTTTGGCACTTATTTGTCATCCGCCATGCAAATAGGAGTAAACTACAACAATACCTGATTGAGAACAATGTTCAAACGCTTATCCACTACCCTATTCCACCTCATAAACAATTGGCATACAAGGAATGGAATAAACTTTGTTTTCCTGTTACCGAGCAGATTCATAATGAAGTATTAAGCTTGCCAATAAGTCCTGTTATGACAAATGATGATGCAAAATTTATTGTACAAAAGCTTAATAATTTCAATTAATAAGCTCATCAGCATTAGTGGTGGAAGAAAATGACCTCGAAATTGTATAAAAATATTCTTAGTACATGACAAAAATATAAATATCTGATTATCAGCAAAATAAGTTCATTTAAACTTGTATAATACCCTGAATATCATTATCTTACAAGAAATTACCACACTTCGAAGTAAGAAATATGACATCCAAGGTAGACGCTAAAAGTAGTGAATTAGTAGCCATTTTCCATGAATTGCTGGGCTGGAATTTGGCAAGGGTAAAGTTCTTTGTTTTATTTATTTGTGCGCTCTGTAAGGTTCAAACGGTCGGGTTTGATAAGCTATCAACTGCATTTAACAGTATGGCAGACCCTGCTTCTTCCCTTCGGAGGATACAGCGGTTTATAGCTAAATATCAGTTAGACTGTGACATAATTGCCCGTTTGATATTCAGGTTACTCCCACACAAGCCTCCCTATCGTTTAGCTATGGATAGGACCAATTGGAAGTTTGGAGAGTTGAATATTAATGTGTTGGTGATTGCTGTTATTTACCAGGGGCTTTCGTTCCCTCTGATGTTTAAGCTGTTGCCCAAAGCTGGTAATTCGAACACGAATGAACGTATAGTGCTGATTGAACGGTTTATTCGTCTTTTCGGAACTCAGGCTTTGGGTTGTTTGACTGCAGACCGTGAGTTTGTTGGCGAAAAGTGGATCAAGTACCTCAATGATCAAAATATTCGGTACTATATCCGTATCCGCGAAAATTTCTGGGTGCTGCAACCTCACAATGGCAAACGGGTGAAAGCCTCCTGGTTATTTTCCAATTTGCCATTAAACAGTTGTCGGGTTAATGATCGGATCGTTTATGTGAACAACCAACTTTGTTACCTCTCTGGCTCTAAAGTTAAGAACAAGGAGGGAAAACCTGAATTACAGATTGTTATCTCGTTCAATAATCCACAGGATGCACTGGAAATATACAAAGAACGATGGCAGATTGAAACTGCTTTCAAAGGATTAAAAACAAGTGGGTTCAATATTGAAGATACTCATTTGACCGATATTGAAAGAATTGAAAAACTATTTGCTTTGGTTACAGTTGCTTTTACTTGGGCTTACGTGGTAGGTGATTATTTGCATCGATACGTTAAACCGATTCAGATCAAAAAGCATGGCAATAAGGCCAAGAGTATTTTTAAACATGGATTAACATTTATTGCCACAGTTTTGCTAAACCCTAGTTTTCAGCCTGATATAGATATATTCAAATTTTTGTCATGTACTTAGTACTGAAGGATATAATTCTAGAATTTATGACTATGAAAACGATTTATTATACTCATTTTCAATTCCAGCGCTTTATGGAAATGGGTTTCGCAGCTATATTAATTTTCAACATAAACTAAGCGATAAATTTACACTTTGGTTAAAATTGGATGCCACCCATCAATTTGCACAAAATAAGAATCAGCAAACAACAGATTCTTCAACGAACTATGAAATTAAAATTCAGGTTCGCTATCAATTTTAAATTGGTGTTACTGCTTTACAAGTATCCTGCAAATGATTTAATTGGCTTTGATAAAATTTAATTCCTTTTATTTCAAGGCATAAACAACCGATTATCAGTGGCCTATGGAAACCATCGGTCGATAAAATAAAGATTAAAAGTATTTTAAGTTTGATCTCATTTGTTATCTTTGCGCGTCAATACAGAAAAAAGGGATGTTTCATAAAACAAATTTCGACGATATTCGTCCTTATAACGATTCGGAGGTAAATCATTACCTTAAATTGCTGCTAAAGGATGAAAACTTTCAACATATTCTGCAGTTCATTTTTAATGATCAGGCCAAGATAAAACAAATCAAGTTGATGCTTAGTCAGATTCATAACGTTAAAGATTTACAGCACAAATTTGTTTATCAACTGGTTGATGATCTGATTCTGAAGCGGTCGACCGATGGATTGACATCGAGCGGATTAGAAAATCTCGATAAAAATAAAAGCTACCTGTTCATTTCAAATCATCGCGATATTATCCTCGATTCGGCCATCATGAATTACCTGATTGTGCTTGAAGGCATGAATACCACAGAAATTGCGATTGGCAATAACCTGATGATTGAAAAATGGATTGAATATACCGTAAAACTTAACCGTGCATTTGTTGTTTACCGTAACCTTCCGGCCAGGGAATTGTTAATGGCTTCCAAAAAACTGTCCGAATATATCCGTCGTAACATTACGCTAAAAAACAATTCGGTTTGGATTGCCCAGCGCGAAGGCCGGACCAAGGACGGAAACGATAAGACGCAACAGGCTTTGCTTAAGATGTTAAACCTAAGCAATACAAAAGAATTTGGCGATGGATTCAGGGAATTGAGGATTGTCCCACTCTCGATATCGTACGAGATAGAACCCTGTGGTTTTTCGAAAGTTGCGGAAATGTATAAAAAACAAACGGACGGCTTTGAAAAAACGCAGGAAGATGACCTGAGAAGTATGGGAGAAGGCCTGGTCAGACCCAAAGGACGTATCCATTTTGGATTTGGCGAACCGATTACCAGTCAGATTGATTTGATTGCACACGAAGAAACGATTTCAGCACAGATTGAAAGACTGGCCGAAGCGATCGATCATCAGATATACCGTAATTTTAAGATCTGGCCCAATAACTACATTGCCGAAGATATTTTGAACAATACCAGCCTGAATGCCAAATATTACACCTCGGAGCAGTACAAGAAGTTTGTTTCGATGCTGATCGAAGCGGTATCCCTGATTCCCGGGGATGCTGAAAAAATTCGCACCATGTTTCTTCAGATGTATGTAAATCCTTTGATAAACAAACGAAAAGCGATTTTATAGCGTAATGATGGATTGTATAGGTGGAATTATCTGGGACTGGAACGGTACGCTGCTGAATGATATTGAATTGTGTGTTCTTACCATCAATGAATTGCTTGAACGACGCAAGCTTACCTTGCTGTCAATGGATGATTACAGGGAGGTGTTTTCCTTTCCGGTAAAGAATTATTATCAAAAGATAGGCTTCGATTTCAGGATTGAACCTTTTGAAATACCCGCCCTTGAATTTATTAACCGATATAATGCACAAGTGCAGGGATGCAGTTTACATGAGGATGCACTCAGGGTACTCAGTTATTTTCAATCGGTCGGAATCAGCCAGTTTATGCTTTCAGCCATGGAGCAGGATGTATTGGACGACTGTCTGAAAACTCAGCAAATCGGTCACTTCTTTGAGCATGTTTCAGGTCTGGATAATCATTATGCAGCTTCCAAGATTGAAAACGGGAAGCGTTTGATCTCGAATTTAAACCTTAAGGTTGATGAATTGGTATTAATCGGCGATACGGTTCATGATTTTGAAGTGGCAACTGAATTGGGATGTCATTGTATTCTTATCGCCAATGGTCATCAGTCAAGGGAAATCCTTCAAACAACCGGGACTTTGGTGATAGATCATTTGAGAAATTTATTGGACTGATAAAGAATAAGTAATGAGAAACATAATTACCCAGATTAATACAGATTGATCCCGAGTATTCGGGATTAATTTTGAGTATGCTCCGAAAAGTCAATTTTAACGCGAAGACACAAAGACGCAAAGAAATAATCCCTCCCGAGCACTCGGGATCGGGATATAATAAAGATAATCAATATGTTGTATTACTTCGTGTCTTCGCGTTTAATGTTGATTAGAGAGTTTTCGGAGTAGACTCAATTTTTAATAAATTAATTTGTGTTTATCTGTGTAATTTGTGGTGTTAATTTTTAGGTGCAGTACATAAAATTTTATCCAATCTGTTATTTCAAGTATTTATTATGAATCAGGAACGTATACCGGTCACAATTATCACTGGATTTTTAGGAGCTGGAAAGACCAGTCTGCTTAATAATCTTATCCGAAAACATCCGGAGAAGAAGTTTGCCATCATTGAAAATGAATTTGGGGAAACCGGAATAGACGGAGGTTTGATAGCTGCTGCCCCTGAAGCGATTTTCGAGCTGAATAATGGTTGTATTTGCTGTACCCTGGGAGATGATTTTATCTTTACCCTCGAGAACTTATTAGGCAGTTCTTACGAATTCGATCACCTGCTGGTTGAGACAACCGGGATTGCCGATCCTTCAGGAATTGTTGATGCCTTTATTTCGGGCCCAACCATACAGCAAAGGTTTCGCATCGACTCTGTTTTGTGTGTTGCTGACGCCGTGAACATGGAAGATCTGTTTGATCAACAGCCGGAAGTGAGGAAACAAATTGCACTGGCTGATTTGGTATTGCTGAATAAAACCGATTGCGTTAATCCCGATAAGGTGTTGTTTCTGATCCGGTTGATTGAAGGAATTAATCCAATGGCAAGGATGCATTCAACCAGCTTCGGTTCTGTTGAGGACATTGAAGTCTTGAATACCCATTCTTTTTCAGGTGAAGCCGTTGGAAAATCAACCCTGTCCTTTTGCCGTAACGATACTCAGGACGATGCGCCAACGAAACAAAAATCATTTGTGCATAACCCCAAACTACCCGAACACCTTCACAAACATGATATTTCGTCCGTTGGCTTTACATTTGCAGGAAGTTTTGATGTCAATAAATTTGGGGTATGGATGCAGAACTATCTTTATTTTAATTCGAACACTATTTTCAGGGCAAAGGGAATCATGAGTTTTGGACAGACCGAAGATCAGTTTATCTTTCACGCCGTGCGAAGCTCCTTTATGTTTGAAGTCGGAAAACCCTGGGGAAATGAGGAACGATTCAGTAAGCTGGTTTTTATCGGGAAAAACATATCCGAAAAAGAACTGGAAGCTAATTTACTGCAATTGCTGGTGAAGCAAGATTAATCCTGAAATTGATTATTAATTGAAAGGATTAGCTTTATGCTTGGTTAACCCGAACACTTCGCATCATCACCTTCATTAATTATATAACGTCAATATAAACGCACGGCGGGATTTAACCGATCCTGTCAACGAAGCTGAAACCCTCGGCTTGAGGGTATTTTGCTGTTATGGGCTGGGAACTTATTTCTTCCCGAATTTGTATCCAATGGATAAACCGAAGACTCTGTTCTTTAATTTCATTCCATTATCCGTAATTGTTGAAATATTAGCTAACCCTAAATTGTAGGACAAGCCTATTTGTATAAAGCTAATCTCCATACCAGTGCCTGCAGTCAAACCATAATCCCAACGTTTAATTTCATCTCCCTGACCAGATCCCCAATTAATATCACGCTCATATGAACGTGTTTCTCCGGGGAATATTAATTCACCTTTAGATTTTCCACTTAAACCTATACCAATATATGGACCCAGTGCACCAAAAATCTTTGTGTGTCCAACATTAAAGTATGTTTTTGCAGTTAATGGAATTTCTAAATAGAGAAGATTTAGGGTACTGTTTGATTTATAAATACCACCACTGTAAGTATTTTCGCTGCTACTTTTTGCTCCTTTATTTGAAAAGAGTATGCCAGATTCAATAACAACTATCTCAGAAATAGGACATTCTGCTGTTACACCAAAGTTAAAGCCGGGTTTTGACGTTATATCTACACTACTGGTACTTTCATCACCTTTGAGCAGCATGCTCGATAAGTTCAATCCACCTTTAACGATATAACTGATTTTTGAATTTTTTTTATCTTTTAATTTTTCATTACTCTGAGCAAATGTTATTGTCGTTAATACAGCTAAGAAAATAAATGCAAAATATTTAATCATTTTATTCTTTATGTCTTTCCTACTCATCAGGCTTTTCGGTCTCGCCCCGTTTTTTTAGTGGGTTCTGGACTCCACCTTGTATTTCTGACACTTGTTAGTAGGAGATAACTGTTAAAAGTATCAAACCTAATTATCATTAGTTCAAAGTGTCAGACTGTTGCTTCGTTTTTAACCTTGCACACAACACCTGTAAATCCACAGAGTTGTATATCTGTCAGCATTAGTTAGAATGAATTTGTTTTCTTAAATCACTGGTCCTGCGTTGAATATTTTTGGTTTGTTTCATTATCAAGGTTTAATCCGATATAGAAATACCAGTTTTATCGGTTTGAATAAAACATAAAAAAAAGGCTATACAAACTTAAAAGATTTGATTTAAATATCCAATCAATCCAGTGATTATAATTTTTTATATTCCATTTATTTGGTGGGTTTCGGGTCTGATTGAACCCTGGGGTACTAAGGTTTGTTACGGGAGTATAGATTTCGTTAGTTTTATTGTTTTAGTATCCCATCAAGCTATGTATATAACACCAATACACGCCCTCGCTCCTACGGATCCCGAGTACACAGGACCACAAAAACATAGCGTGATCTGGAATGTCCTCCCAATGGCTGATAATTAATGCAACCTGGACTTCTGGTCTGGAACTATAGGCTATATGAAGTTCTGTTTATTATCCCTGATAGCTTATTATTTGTTCTCCTTTGGATAGTAATATAGCATTGAGCAAATCAACGGAATAAAAACGTTTATTCTGCAAAAATGTATCAAATATTGGTTTAAGTTCTTTTATCAGCCCCTTATCTTTTGCAATCGAGAGTATACCAATTATCCCAATGCAATTAATACTTAAATTCTCTGCTATTTTTCTTGCCTTTTTATCGTCAATCAATAGAAAATCTGCTTGTAATTCTTTATAAAGAATTAGAGATTCAGATTCGCCATAATCCATCACAAAGGTTAATTCATTTAATCCTGCGATTTGACAAGTTCTATCTTTGAAAAAATCATATAGCTTCAGATAATCTGATTTTGTTTTATCATAAGTTATTTCATTCCAGACTGCTTTTGGAATCTTTATATCGTCAAATAATTCAATCAATATTTCAAGTTTATCAATAAGTGCCAATGAAAATATTGGTCCGGAATCAGCGATTACAAGGCCATTTTTCATCTTATCTAAACTTCTTGCTATCATTAATTACATCATCAATTGTAAGATTTGAAATTGGTATTTGATTCTCTGATAACAATGTTTCAAATTCAAATCTTGATAGCCCGGATAATTGAGCTGCCTTTCCAATGGTCAGTTTTTGCAATATGTACAATCTCATGGCTAATGAAGTTCTGATATTTTGCTTCAATTCACCTTCAGTCTCATTCAACGCAAGTAGAATATCTGAAGGAAATTCTATTGTTATTGATTGTGTGTTCATTGTCGATATTTTTTATCAAAAATACAAAAAACATTTGAAGTTTGGTTGAATATCAACAGGTCACATTTTCATCCTGCAAAAATGCATAACGCTTGATAATGCGAAACAGTTGTGTTTTCGGTGTGTGTACTTGTCTGCCTATTGATAAAATCTTACTCTCAGGCTGGTGCATTTGTAATCCGCGCCATTAACCTGCGATCTTTGATCCGGTAAAACGCTATTCGAGAATAGGGGGAAAAGATGAATAGAGCTGGTATAGGTTCAAAGATCGGAGCAAAGATCCTCTTTTTAGAGGTGTGAATTTGCAATCCATACCAGCTGGATTCAGTAAGCTGGTTTTTATCGGGAAAAATAGTTCAGAAAAAGAACTGGAAACCAATTTACTGCAATTGCTGGTGAAAGAAGACAAACCCTGAATTCCACAAAAGTCTGCCATCACCTGATCCAAATCTTATTTGCCTCCTCGATATTTTCTTTGGTTCGGAATAGAATTCGTATTACATCAACATTTAACGGCTTTTGAGGATTTATGCCTGGAAAATTTAACTGATCAACTTTAATCCTGAAGATGTAATTCTTGTCAATTTTCGTTTCCTGGTTGTTTGTAATAATATCTTCCCTGGTCCCCAAACGATTATTTAAAATAAAAATACATTTATTGGATGATGCCCTGGTGTATTTTCTTTTAATCTCTGAAAGTGACATTAAATTCACCCGAATACTATCGTGTGTTTTAACTTGCATCTGATTACTATATTTCAGGCCATTTATGACCGTATCTCTTTTAACGATTTTCACATCCTTTATGGCATTGGGATTAATCCAGGGTAAACTGTTATTATCAATCAAAACCCTGTCTAAAAAGCAGGCTATTGTTTTATCTTCAGTTTTTATGTTCTGATAAACGACGTCAATTGTGGTGTCGTTTAAGGTAAATGGAGGATTACGTTTGGCTACTATTCGTTCCTGAACCTGAACTTTTTCATTCTGAACCTGCCCCAAAGTGATCAGGGTGAAACAAACGAAAATAACTAATATTAAATGTTTCATAATTTAGTTTTTATGCTTTTACAATAGCGCTGGATGTATTGACATAATCGTATATATTTTCAAATTTAATGCTTATTGCTAAATAAAGCAACCTTTGGTGCATTTCTTTTCTCTATCCAACAAATCGTACAGGAATCACTTTTGCTAACAATTTTTGTGAATATCTATTTATTGGCCTGCATTTCCCATGTGAAAACTATGATTACTTTCATCCGGTTTTAAATTAGATCCTTAAACCCGTTTATAAATAAACTTAACCCAATATCAAAGGAGACCTACCTATGGCGAGACGAATTATCGGTATTCATGAGAAACTACCTCTTTTAGAGAGCCTACCGCTCAGCTTTCAGCATTTAACGGCAATGTTTGGTGCAACAATCCTGGTCCCCATTTTATTGGGAGTTGATCCAGCTATTGCCCTGTTGATGAATGGTGTCGGCACCTTGATTTACACCTGGATTACCAAGGGGGGTATTCCTGCTTACCTGGGGTCTAGTTTTGCCTTTATTGCGCCTGCAATGCTGGTCATCAGTACTTATGGTGGTTTTGCTCATGCACAGTCCGGATTCATCTTTTTCGGCCTGTTTTTTATACTGATTTCCTTTGTAGTTAAATACTGGGGCATAAAATGGATTGATATCGTTATGCCACCGGCAGTTATGGGCGCAGTGGTTGCCATTATTGGGCTTGAACTTGCTCCCACAGCAGCCCAGATGGCAGGTCTTGCTCCAGGCTCAACAGCCGTCGGACAAATTGTTCAACCATTTGTAGCTGCCCCGAATGTGGTAATGGTTTCCATGTTTACTCTAATTATAGGTATGATTGGCTCTGTTCTTTTCAAAGGATTTATGCAGGTTATTCCAATCCTTTTTGCAGTAGTTGCAGGCTATATACTGGCTTTGGCCGTAGGAATGGTCAATACGGCAGCAATAAACAATGCTGCATGGTTTGCACTTCCTAAATTCCAGACCCCTGTTTTTGACCTGAATGCTATTGTTATTATCGCACCGGCCTGTATTGTTGTTCTTGCTGAACACATCAGCCACTTGATCGTAACCGGGAAAATAACGAATTCGAATCTGATGGAAGATCCAGGTCTGCACAAATCATTACTGGGTGATGGAATTAGTAATGTCCTATCGGGTTTTGCAGGCTCGCCACCTAACACTACTTATGGTGAAAACATTGGTGTAATGGCCATTACCCGGGTTTATTCGGTATGGGTCATACGTGGTGCTGCTCTCCTTGCTATAGCATTTTCGTGTATTGGTAAAGTTTCAGCCGCCATATCAACTATCCCAGGTGCAGTAATGGGTGGAATTACCATGTTATTGTATGGAGTTATCGCAGTTCAGGGATTCAGAATGTTTGTCGAACAAAAGGTTGATTTCAGTAAAAACAGCAACATGGTACTGGGAGCTATCACTTTTGTAATAGGTGTCAGCGGTGCCAGTGTTAATATTGGAACTGTACAGTTGAAAGGCATGGCATTTGCTGCTATCGTTGGTGTAATTCTATCCTTAATCTTTTGGTCCTTAGGCAAACTTAACCTAATGAACAAGGAATAACTGCCTCTAATTCGGGTCTGCTGAAAAACTCCAAGAAGGTGAATACGATCTCAGAGAGGTCATATATTTATAGAAAATGATGATTATAAAGTTGTTCAACCCCGGCTGGGGTTGAATATTCACTTGTGTTATTCATTTTCTACAAACGTTGTATCCCTCTGGGATATTGTTTGAATGGTCTGAAAATTTCAAGTGACCCCAATTAGTCTTTTAAGGCATTTCAGATCACTTTTTACGAGGCAAGCAACCCGTTTAAATGACCAATTAAAAGAATACTGCTGTAACCCAGTTGGGGTTTGATCAGGGCTTCCTTTGGTATATTTGACTGCTATCTGTACTACATCCATATTAAAATAATTAAATTAGTACAGAAACAGTTTAAATAAAGGTCAAATATACCAAAGCAAACCCCTCTCAATCCGCTCCTTGATAACTTCCGTATTAATTTAAAGCATCTAAATTGCCTTCCTGAAGAACATCTGAATGTAGAGAAAATTGGTGTTCGAAGTCAAGGAATTCATTTCTGAATCATTTCGTCTGACTTTGACTGGTGGTTATTATTTCTGCCCGGTGATTAGTAGTTTTTAGCCTTGATATCGCGGATGTAAAGCTGAAGGCTGGTTTTCCCCTTAAATTCATTTTCGGCGATTGAATAGCAGATATCGAAGGGTAATCCCTGACTAATGGCCTCAAAATGACGTGCCTGATTAAAGGCAATTGCAGAAAATTTGGATGAATTACTGGTTGGCTCAATCAGATCCAGTTTCAAATGTTCCTGGGTTTTACCCACAGGACGGCTGGTCCCGCTGTCGAGAACATTTTCGGTGATGAAAACAGGAACCATATTGTGTGGGCCAAATGGAGCAAATTGTTTGAGTATACGATAAAACTTCGGGGTAATGTCAGAAAGAAGAATCTTTGCTTCCGCTTCAATGGACTCGGTTTGCTGTTGGTTTGTGATTTGCCTGGTGACAATTTCTTCAAACCTGCGCGAGAACTCGTAAATGTTTTCAATTTTAAGGGTCAAGCCTGCTGCATACATGTGTCCCCCATATGATTCAAGCAAATCACTGCAGGCACCAATGGCTTCATATAAATCGAAATCGCGCACCGAACGGGCAGAACCAGTAGCAAGTCCGTTTGACTCAGTCAGAACCACTGTAGGTCTGTAAAAGTATTCGGTCAATCGTGAGGCAACAATACCAACAACTCCTTTGTGCCAGTCGCGGTTGTAAAGAACGGTTGCATTTTTAGCCTCATGCCCCGGATCACGTTTAATCATTTCCAGTGCTTCCTGAGTAATGTCACGATCGAGAGTTTTACGGATCTCGTTGTACGAATTAATTTCATCGCCGAGGAGTAAGGCTTCCTGTTCGTTCGTCGCGGTTAATATGGCAACCGATTTCTTCCCATGTTCAATTCTTCCTGAGGCATTTAAACGTGGTCCGATTTTAAATACAATATCACTAACCGATTTTTCTTCGGTATTTAATCCTGAATACTGCATGATTGTTTTCAGACCGATACTGGGGGAAGTATTGAGTTTTTTAAGCCCGAAATGAGCCAAAACCCTGTTCTCTCCAATTACAGGAACGATATCTGAAGCAATACTGACAACCAGCAGATCCAATAGTTCCGTTAGTTCAGAAAATGGAATATTGTTTTTAATTGAAAAGGCCTGAAGAAGTTTAAAACCAACACCGCAACCCGAAAGTTCCTTAAATGGATATTGACAATCCAGCCTTTTGGGATCGAGTACAGCAACAGCTTCAGGAATGGTATCCGCCGGATTATGATGGTCACAAATAATAAAGTCGATACCCAGATCTTTGGCCATCTTAATCTTTTCGATTGCTTTAATACCGCAGTCAAGTACTATAACCAGCGATATTTTTTGTTCCGCAGCATACAAAATGCTGGTCTTCGAAATTCCGTAACCCTCAGAGTAACGATCAGGAATATAATAGTCGAGGTTTATAAGGCGTGTGCGGAGAAATTGGTACATCATAGCGACCGAGGTGGTGCCGTCCACATCGTAATCGCCATAAATCAGTACTTTTTCCTGGTTGTCAATGGCCCTCTCCAGTCTGTCCACGGCCTTGTCCATATCTTTCATCAGGAACGGATCATGAAGATCAGAAAGTTTTGGTCTGAAAAAAGCCTGGGCTTCGGCATAGGTCGTAATGCCTCTTTGAGCTAAAAGATTGGCAACTACCATGTTCACATTTAACGCGACCGATAAATGTTTAATGATATTTATATCGCCCTCCTTTTTTATATTCCAGACTTTATCCATTCGTTTTGTTTCAGAACAATTTTTGATAAAAATTTCTCAAAGATAAAAAAATGAACTCAGAACTGGAAGGTAAATTGAATACATTAATTCACATTTTGTTAACAAAAATTATATCTTTATTTTTCAAGAAACATCTTGTCAAAAGTTGAGCACAACAAATACATGTAAGCTTTTTGATAGCAGGCTATTTGTATTTTTTGATTTTTAATCAGTCTTTACGAAAGTAGAGTTGGTTGACTGTAATCAGGAGAAATAAATATTTGAAATTAGAACACCCATTATTAAAGATGTTTAATCATTACTTCAATCTACTTGATTAATAGACTTATACTCTATTCTATTTAAGTAGAATGGAAACTCGATAATTGCAGTTACTTCTAATCTGCAATAGTTTACTATCTTTGTCGGAAATTTTTTTGAAATTTATTTAGTTCCTATCAAATGAGCATATCTGAATTAAGCGAACAGGAAATTGTCAGGAGAACCTCCATGCAAAAGATGAAGGAAATGGGCATTGATCCTTATCCCGCAGCTGAATTCCCGGTTAATGTTTCCACTTCGGAAATTAAAGAAAACTATAGTCCTGAATTGAATAATTACCAGGAAGTTGTACTTGCTGGCCGGATTATGAGCCGGCGAATTATGGGGAAAGCTTCATTTGCTGAACTGCAGGATGCTTCAGGAAGAATACAGCTTTATTTAAATCGTGATGAAATATGCCCCGATGAAGATAAAAGTCTGTACAACGATGTTTTCAAGAAATTACTCGATATTGGTGATATTGTAGGCGTTAAAGGCTTTGCATTTATTACCCAGGTTGGAGAACTTTCGGTTCATGTCAAGGAATTTTCCGTACTGAGTAAGTCATTAAGGCCTCTGCCGATTGTAAAAGAAAAGGATGGGCAGTTGTTTGATGCTGTTACCGATCCTGAATTACGGTACCGTCAGCGTTATGTCGATCTCATTGTCAATCCTCAGGTAAAAGACACCTTCCTTAAGCGCACCAAGATTATTAATACCATGCGTCAGTTTTTCAACGAACATGGATACCTGGAAGTTGAAACACCGATCCTACAGTCGATCCCGGGAGGAGCTGCGGCTCGTCCGTTTATCACACATCATAACGCACTCAATATTCCGCTTTATTTGAGGGTGGCCAACGAACTTTACCTGAAACGCCTGATTGTTGGGGGTTTCGATGGAGTTTATGAGTTTTCCAAAGATTTCCGCAACGAAGGAATGGATCGGACTCACAATCCTGAATTTACTGTAATGGAAATTTATGTAGCTTACAAAGACTACCTCTGGATGATGAATTTTACAGAAGAAATGATTGAACGGGTCGCCATCGCCTTACATGGCACAACCAACGTTCAGCTTGGTGAAGTTGAGATCAATTTCAAGCGCCCGTTTAAACGGGTGACTATGTACGATTCAATTCGGGAGCATACCGGTTTTGAGATTGCAGGAAAGACTGAAGATGAATTACGCGATATTTGCAAAAAGCTTGGCATAGAGACCGATAAAACAATGGGTAAAGGGAAGATGATCGACGAAATCTTTGGAGAGAAATGTGAGCATCATTATATACAGCCCACTTTTATTATTGATTATCCGGTTGAAATGTCGCCCCTGACCAAGAAACACCGTACTGTTGAGGGTTTGACCGAGCGATTTGAACTGATGGTGAATGGTAAAGAGCTGGCTAATGCCTATTCAGAATTAAATGACCCGATTGACCAGCGTGAGCGCTTTGAGGACCAGATGAAATTGTCAGAAAAGGGTGATGATGAAGCAATGTTTATCGATCAGGATTTCCTTCGTGCTCTGGAATATGGAATGCCTCCCACTTCAGGAATGGGTATTGGAATTGACCGTTTGGCTATGTTTATGACCAATAATTTATCGATTCAGGATGTGCTTTTCTTCCCTCAAATGAAACCTGAGAAGGTTGCTGAAGCTGCTGACCCTGATGAAAAATTTCTCGAATTAGGAATTCCTTTACAATGGATAGAGGTTATCCGGCAATTAGGGTTAAAAAAAGTTAAAGAATTAAAAGAAATAAAAGCTGGTAAGTTTTTTAACGACATTTGTGGATTAAACAAAAAAAATAAACTGGGTTTAGACAACCCTTCGATGGATGACGTGAATAAATGGTTGTCATAACTCAGAACTTACAATAATGTTTGAAAACTCAAAAATAGCAATAATCGGAAGTGGAAGTTGGGCTACCGCACTGGCAAAAATACTCTTGCACAATGTTGATAGCGTTAACTGGTATTTCCGAAATCCTGACAATATTGAACAATTCAACCGTTTTAAACACAATCCCAGCTATCTCAGAGGTGTGGAGTTTGATGTTAGCCGGATTAATTTCTTCACCGACATTAATAAGGCTGTTGAAGGTGTTGATATTGTTATATTAGCTATTCCTTCCGCATTTCTGAAGGATGCGATGATGAATGTTACTGCCGACTTTGCTCAAAAATTTATTGTTTCGGCTATTAAAGGTATCATTCCTGAAGATAATCTGATCGTAGGGCAATATCTTCATCAGTATTTCAATATTCCCTATGAGCGGATTGGAGTTATTGCAGGTCCTTGTCATGCCGAGGAAGTAGCATTGGAACGATTGTCATATCTTACAATTGCCTGCCCTGATGTGAAAAAGGCCAGGGCATTTGCCTTTAAGCTTGAATGTCCTTATATCCGCACAAATGTTTCTGACGATATCTATGGCACTGAATATGCATCAGTACTGAAAAATATTGTTGCGATTGCTTCAGGTATTGTTCATGGACTTCGTTATGGTGATAATTTTCAGGCTGTGCTTATTTCAAATGCCATACAGGAGATTAAACGATTCGTAGATAAAGTGCACCCAATAACCCGTGACATCAAAAGTTCAGCCTACCTAGGCGATTTATTGGTGACTGCCTATTCACAATTTTCACGGAACCGTACTTTTGGAACCATGATTGGGAAAGGTTATTCGGTTCGTTCGGCACAACTCGAAATGCATATGGTAGCTGAAGGTTATTATGCAGCTAAATCGATCAAGGAGATTAATGAAGAATTCAGGGTAAATATGCCCATTGCTGAAGCTGTTTACAATATTTTATACGAAAACATTTCCCCTGCAATCGAAATCAGATTGTTAACCGAAAACCTTAGATAAAAGTAAAATGGAAAGAATTTCTTTAAATTTTGATAAGACTTTTGATTTTATTTCAAAAGACTCAATTTTCTCATACAAGAATGCGATTGAGAAACATAAACTTGCCTTATTCAACAAAACCGGCAAAGGAAGTGACTTTTTGGGCTGGACAACTTTGCCTACATCGATAACTGAAGCAGAACTGGCTGATTATGAAACTACAGCAGCAAAGTTACTTGCCAAAAATATCGATATCCTGGTTGTAATTGGAATTGGTGGTTCTTATCTCGGTGCCAAAGCAGTTGTTGATGCACTATCAGACAGTTTTGCTCACCTGAAAGAACGTAAAAATCCGTTCATCTTGTTTGCAGGACAAAACATCAGCGAAGATTACCTCTTTGAACTACGCGAATTGCTGAAGAACAAGGATTACGCTTTGGCTGTGATTTCCAAATCGGGAACGACCACTGAACCCGCATTGGCTTTCAGACTTCTCAAACAGGATATTGAAGATAAATACGGCAAGAAAGAAGCAAACGAACGAATTGTAGCCATCACCGATAAAAGTAAAGGTGCATTGCGTTCCCTTGCAACTATTGAAGGATATAAAACATTTGTTATACCTGATGATGTTGGTGGTCGCTATTCAGTTTTGACTCCTGTTGGTCTGCTGGCTATTGCCGTTGCTGGATTTGATATCCGCGCTTTGGTGAAAGGAGCTGTTGATATGGAAAATGCCACCGGAGTGAATATTCCGTTTGAAGAAAACCTTGCCGCCCAATATGCTGCAGTTCGTAATGAACTCTATAAAAGCGGTAAGAAAGTAGAAATTCTGGTCAACTTTAATCCTAAGCTTCATTTTCTGGCCGAATGGTGGAAACAACTTTATGGCGAAAGTGAAGGGAAAGATGGTAAAGGTATTTTTCCTGCTTCTGTTGATTTTACGTCTGACCTTCATTCCATGGGTCAATACATTCAGGAGGGTGAACGTACATTATTCGAAACTGTTATATCCATAGCCAGTCCTGATCGCGAAGTTCGTATCCCAACTGATGCTGACAATCTTGATGGCTTGAATTTTCTTGCTGGAAAACGAGTTGATGAGGTAAATAAAATGGCTGAACTTGGAACTATGCTGGCTCATGTCGATGGTGGTGTGCCGAATATCCAGATCGTTCTTCCAAAACTGAACGAGTATTTTCTTGGTCAGTTGATTCAGTTCTTCGAAGTGGCTTGCGGATTAAGCGGATATACTTTAGGAGTTAATCCATTCGATCAGCCAGGTGTTGAAGCATACAAGAAGAATATGTTTGCCTTGCTTGAGAAACCAGGCTATGAAG
>TBL_comb47_HYPODRAFT_10000779_pt1 | contig 42192 bp, 70 predicted proteins | sample TroBogypolimnion_40_FD_10682 | JGI IMG/M metagenome (IMG submission 10682)
ACCCACTTACTAATTGCTAAAGATGCAATGGTAGGGATTCTTGGTAATTCTGATTCAATGAGAGAGATTACCAAGCAATATGAAAAGATTAGATACGAGGGTAAAAAATCATTTTATGATTGCATTGCTTTTGTTGCACTTGAATATGCAGACACACTAATCAAAGCAGAGGAGGAAAGCAGATGAAACCAACAGACGAACAGATTAGGGAAGAAGCGAAAAAAGCGAATAGATACGGCTACCTTGGCGCACACGATAGAGCGTATATTGCTTTCAATGAGGGTTATGAAAAAGCACTCTCACAACTTTCCGAACCTGTGCAGGAATTTCACAAGTTGGAAGATGATTGGGTAAGGTTAGATTTGTCAATATTGAAACAAGCAATTTATAAATGGGGCATGGATGCTCAATGTGAAATGATAATCGAAGAATGTTTGGAACTTGGACTTGCCCTTCAGAAGTTTAAACGTAGTGGGAATAAAGATCAGAAATATGCAAATATCATTGATGAAATCGCAGATGTGACCATTATGATCACTCAAGCACACCAAATGTTTCCAAGGGATAGAATCCAAGAAAGGATTGATTTCAAAATTAATCGTCTTACCGAAAGACTTAAAGACGAGTTATATGATAATAAATCATTTCCAAAACCATCAAGAAAGGAGTAACAAAATGAGAACTATTATATGGCAAGAGTTTAAAATAGGAGAAGTAGTAGAGCTGGATGCTGAGCTGGCACACCGAAGTAAAGTAATCGTAGTCGGACAATCTCCAAATCTACTGTTTACGAGAGTCAAGGATGAAAACACATCATGGGATGTAATGACAAACAGATTAACGAAAATAAAGGAGGATATAAAATGATTTGGTTAGCAGTAAATGCAAATGCAACAGAAATGATTAGTAACACAAAACCACATAGGGAAAGTGATGGGTTTTGGTCGTATGTTGACTACTGTGAAAGATTACCGATGGGAACTATTGAAAAGTTTATTTATCGTAAATTGACATGGAATGATGAACCCGTAAAATTAAAGGAGCAATATAAATGACAGCAAGAGATAAGGCGGATGAACTTATTGATAAACTTAGTCCGAAATGTGCAGGAAATTCACAAACAATGCTGAATCGAAAATTAGCTGGTCAATGTGCCATCATCGCAGTAAAGGAAATCATTAAGCACAACTTGCATCTTGATAAATGTATCCGATGGGGCAGTGACAATGTGAACGTGCTATATGAGGACTTAAAGTTTTGGGAGCAAGTATTAACAGAACTAAAAGCAATGCAATGAAAGCAAACGAACTGAGAATTGGGAATTTGGTAAAATACGCAGAAATAGTAATGAGAGTTACTTCTATTAGTGCCCAAATCGTAACTCTAAAGAGAAGATCTATTACAGTAACTGCTCATATTGATAAAATTGAACCTATTGCTCTCACCGAAGAATGGCTATTGAAGTTTGGGTTTAAACAGTCTGAATACGAAGAACAATGTTACTGCTTAAGCGGATTAGATTTAAAATGGGGATATAGATATTTGGAGAACGAACCAAATTGGCATTACGGGCACGACTACGAACACGGAGGAGGTATGTCTTGTTTATGGCAACCAATAAAATTTGTTCATCAACTCCAAAACCTCTACTACGCACTTACTGGCAAAGAACTTGAAATAAGAAAAGAGAACTAGCGATGAAGGATGAAGTGAAGATTGATTTATCATTATTTAAAAATACGAAATGTTGTAGTAACTGTACATACTTTCTATATTGGGGACTACATACTGGAATTTGTGAAATCTCTTTAGATTTGTCAGCTAAATCTAATTCTGCAGGAAAATATTGTAAAAAATTTAAACAAAGAAAAGAAGAGAATGACAAAATTAATAATTGAAATTAGAGAGGGAGTACTTACAAGAGTTACTTCAAATATTACTATTGAACCTATCGAATATGTACTTGTCGATTGGGATAATATTAACGATGGAGATGAGTTTCCTGAAGAGTTTTATCCCGTCGATAATGTATCTTTGGATATCGATAAGATGTTAATTGGATTAAGAATTGATAATATTTTAAATACTGACTAATATGGCAGGAAGAATTAATAATGTTAAGAATGAGATTACCGCTTTTCTTAAGGAACATGCTGAACATTTAACTACAAAGATTAACGAATCTCCTACCAGACCCTTAATCGGTCATATGATCAATTATGAAAGAGAAGTTTATTTTATTCCTTCAGAAAGATCTATAATGGATGAGAATGATGAGCTTTTGTTAGAAATGTTAATTGCAACTTTTTTATATGAGTAGATATGTATTTCAAGTTGTAATTGCTGGATTTGGTAATAATCCAGATGAAGATGCTTATACTTTAGATGAAGAAGAAGATGAGTAATTTCGATGAATTAGACAAACTTAAATATTAATTTATGAGTTTTGAACAACTAAAAATTGAAGTAGAAAAGGGAATGTCAGGATTAAACAATGGCATTCCTATGGGATTTAATAGACTTAATAGATATGTAGGTATTAGACGAAGAATTCTTACACTTGTGTTCGGAAGTCCTGGTTCTGGTAAATCTGCATATGTACATTCTGCCTACATCTTATCACCTTTCGATTGGTATATTAAAAATAAAGACACTGTAAATATTAAATTTAAGGTTATTTTATTCTCCATGGAAAGAAGTAAGGTGTATATTCTTGCTAAATGGATGAGTAGAAAAATATTTATAGATCAAGGAGTATTTATACCTATTCAAAAATTGTTAGGATGGTGGGATGAAAAACTTACAAAAGACGAACATGATCTTTTTTTAATGTTTGAACCTTATATGAATGAGCTTTTGGAATATGTAGATGTAATAGAAGGAGCTCAAAATCCTACTGCTATATATAAATATGTAAGAAATTATGCAGAAGCTAATGGTAAATTTGAACAGAAGGATGAATTCTCAAAAGTTTATATTCCAAATCATTCAAATGAAATAGTAATAGTTGCAGAAGATCATTTAGGTATTACTAAACTTGAAAAAGGACTTACTACAAAGAAAGAGGCAATTGATAAAGTCTCAGAGTATAATCAATTCTTTAGAGATACGTTAGGATACTCTCCAGTAACAGTCAGTCAATTAACAAGAAATCTTAGCAATCCTTTATTTCAAAAACAGACAAGTTTTGAACCTTCGATAGATGATATTAAAGAAAGTGGAAGACCTGGTGAAGATAGTGACAATGTTATTAGTTTATTTGATCCGAGTAGATATAAAACTACTGATCCGAGTTATAAAGTTGATAATTTTATAGATCCTGCTACAGGTGGTAATTTCTTTAGAAAGATTAAAGTGTTAAAGAATACATACGGAGAGGATTCAATAGGTATTGGAATGGCATTCCATGGAGCTACTGGAATATTTAAAGAACTTCCTAAAGCAAACAATATGAACAATTTTAATTATACTGATATATTCAACGGAAGTTATTTTCTTTAACATTTTAAAAATAAGAATATGGAATTTGAATGGATGAGTGAATTTCCTTCTGAGAAGAGAAACTGGTATTGGGAGTTTGAGTTAATTCCTCACATCTCCTTTGTAAATAATCCTGAGCAGGGATGGGCTATTGGAATTGGTTGGTTATTTTGGACATTTGCTATGTTTATTGATTTAGAAAATAATGGATTTATTCAGTAGTCTTCCTATAAGAGATGTAAGACAGCAAGAATTTGCAAATCTTTGGATTAATTCTGGTAAGTTTGGGATTTTAAATCTTTGTCCACGTTTTGGTAAGATAAGAACTACCATTAATATAATGGATATGATGAAACCTAAAAGAGTTCTTATTGTTTATCCTGATACAAAGATTAAGCAATCCTGGATAGAAGATTTTAATTTTCGTAATTATTCTATGAATGGTATTGTATTTACTACATATTTATCATTAAAGAAGCATTATGAAGAAGAATACGATCTTATCATTTTAGATGAAATTCATTTGATATCTTCCGCTCAGACAAGAATAGCAATTGAGCTATTAGAAACGAATAAACAGGTACTAGGACTTACTGGTACATTGTCATCTGCAACAAAGAGTTATATAAAGATTAATCTGGGACTGAAGGTAATAGGAGAATACTCTATAGCTAAAGGTATTGAAGAAGGTATTCTTTCAGATTATCAGATTGTCGTTGTAAACACTCCTTTAGATAGTATAAAAAGGTTTAAGTATCCTAAGGGTTTCTATACTGAGGCAGATAGATATGGACATCTTTCCTGGGCTGTTGAAAATCTTACTCAGAAAGAGAAAAACTCAAAATTTCTTCGTCTTATGAGAATGAGACTTATACAAAATTCTATTGCCAAGAAACAGAAGACTATTGATATTTTGCATAAGTACGCAGATGAAAGAATTCTTGTATTTTGTGGTATTACGAATCTTGCTGATTCTCTGGGTATTCCTTCCTATCATAGCAAGAGTGCTGAGAAGAAAATCTTTGAGGATTTTGCAAATGGTTTTGGTAATCACCTGGCTGTAGTGAAGATCGGTAACACTGGAGTAACATATAAACCTCTAAATAAGGTGATTATCAATTATTTTGACAGTAATGCTGAAAATATGACTCAGAAGATACTTAGAAGTATGTCTATGGAATATGATAATCCTGATAAGAAGGCTTATATCTATATTATCTCAACAAATGAATCAGAAGAGAGAAATTGGTTGAATAAGTCTCTCAGTTTTTTTGACAAAACCAAAATTAAATATGTATGAAAGTAAGTAGATTTACAATTCCTATATATGGCTATACTGTTATATACATCAAATCAGATGATCAGATTGGAGAAGATGTAATGGTTAAGAGAGCTCTTAAGGAAGTAAAAGCTAAAGACGATCAGATAGTAGATACAATTAGAAGAATGAACGATCGAATGGGAGGAGGAGAACATTACTATAATCCCGATCTTTTAAAAAGTGTAATTGTTATATTTTCTTCAAAAAGTAAAAAACAGAAAATATGTACAATAGCGCATGAAAAAAGACATTTAGAAGATGCTATTCTTGAAACTCTCGGAATAAAAGATAGAGAAGCTGCAGGATATCTTGCTGGATATCTTGCAGAAAAGTTAAGATAAATTAGGATCTAACATTTTTAATTAGTATTTTTAATCTTTAATAATTATAAAAATGAGAAAGTAAAATGAGTAAGTTAATTGCGTTAGTAGGTGAAACAGGAAGTGGGAAATCACACAGCATCCAGTTTTTAGATCCAAAGGAAACCTATATTATTTCTGTTGCTGGCAAGGAATTACCCTTTAAAGGTAGCTCCAAGCTTTATAACAGGGAAAGTAAGAATTACAAAGAAGTTACCGATACCTTAAGTGTTCATAGGTTATTAGAAACTTTGTCCAACACTGCTCCCCAGATCAAAACCATCATTATCGAAGATGGGAATTATCTTATGGCCTTTGACCTTGTAGCGAAAGCTACTGAGACAGGCTATACGAAGTTCTCGTTAATGGCACAACAGATGGTTAATTTGGTACAGACTTCCAAGAAGTTAAGAGATGATCTTACAATCGTCTACGTATCTCACTTGGAAGAAGTAGAGGATAGTGGTGACATTGTAAACTACAAGATGAAGACTGCTGGAAAAATGATCGACAATCAGATAAAACTGGAAGGTCTGTTTACAGTGGTTCTTTATTCAGTACCAGAGACTACAGGAGGAAAGACTGACTACGGATTTATAACAAATCGTTATAAGAAGTATCCAGCCAAATCTCCTTTAGGAATGTTTGAGGACCTTAGGATTCCTAACAATCTTCAGATGGTTGTGGATAAAGTAAATGAGTATTATAAATAATAATAAAAACAAGTAAATTTAAAAAGTATGAGTGCGATTGGTGGAGAAAAAAGAGTTTCAACAAATTTTTCACAACGAAAAGTAGGTCTATTTGAGGCTAAAGTAATTTGTGTCAATCCTGATGTAGAGAAATACAAAGACATCCTTGGTATTGAGCTAAAGGAAGATAGTAAAGCTACAGAGTATTTAGGAGTAAGTAATGATGGAAATGCTTATTTACGTCTGGATATTTGGGTACAGGATGTAAGAAAGGATGAAACAGGTGGAAAATATCCAATTACTTTCTTTCTGGAGAACAAAGTTCGTGAGAATAAAGATCAAAGTAAAAAACAGTATATTAACGATATAGGATCGTGTACTTGGTCTGCTGATCCTAATGATTTTCCTACTTGGTTTAGAGGTGGTGATGGAAAGACTCCTCCTCGTGAATATCGTGAAGCATATGTTGGTGAAGAAGAATTGTATGGATTTCTTCGTACATGGCTAAGTGAACTTGATTATCGTCAGGCAGCCACTACATTACAGATTGAGTGGAAAAAACTAATGAAAGGTAATGTGAAAGATATTGAAGAACAAATTAATGGTGAATGGTGTACTAATATCGTTTGTCTTGCTACAGTTAAGATTAAAGAGATTGATGGAGAAATGAAGGAGATTCAGCGTGTTTGGAATAAAGGCTTTCTGCCTCCATATGCAATGAAAAACTTCAGACTAGTTGATTATTCTGATCAAAAAGTTCTTCAAAATCTGAAGCTGAAGAAGATGAAGGATATGAAGCCTCACGAAAAATTCGTTTTCAATCTTATTGGAGAGTATGGTTGTAAAGATTATTACATTCTGAAAGATCTGCAAGATTATGATCCAAATAGCAACCTAGCTGCTTCAAACAAAACTATTGAAGAAGGAGATGATAATTATTAATGTAAGTTGATTGTTGAATATGCCCTAGGTGAAAACCTGGGGCATTATTTTTCTTATTGCTTATAGTAACTAAATATCGCATTATATACCTATATTTGTATAAAACAATTCTATGACAAATTTAGAAAAGGTAAAAGAACTCTATGAACAAGATTATGGAGTTACTGAAATTGGAGAAATTTTAGTTATGAAAACTTCTAATGTAGGCATGTATTTAAACAAAATATATGGAAAGGATAGACCTAAGAGAACTAGATATAGATATATAAATAGACAATATACCTTAAATGATAGATATTTTAAAAAAATTGATTCTGAAGATAAGGCTTATTTTTTAGGATTACTATATGCAGACGGATGTATGTCAAGTACAAGTAATGCTGTACAGCTTGCACTGCAAGAGGAAGATAGTTACATTATAGAAAAATTTAAAGAATATATTAATTCTGATAAACCTTTAGGATTTATAAAAAGTAGTGAAATACTAGGGTTTCATAATCTACAAAAAAAGTACTATAGAAAAAATCAGAATATTCTCATAATTAACTCTTCTAGAATAAAAGAGCAACTACTAAATTTAGGTTTGACTCCCAATAAATCCTTAACTATTACTTTTCCCTCCTTTTTATATAGAGAGATGTTACTACATTTCATAAGAGGTTATTTCGATGGAGATGGATGTATTTCTGCTTCTCCTAAAAATAGATGGGGTATATCAATAGCGGGTAATAAAGAGTTCTCTGAAGAATTATCACTCTATTTAAATTCAAATGATGTAAAATCCATAGTTGTAAAGCATCGTAAGAATAATGTTTATTATAGTAGAATTGCTGGAAGATTGAATTGTATAGATTTTTACAATCTTATATATAAAGATTCAAGCATTTACTTAACTAGAAAATTTAATAAATTTCAAGAATGTATAAAATCGACAAAAATGGAAAGATATGGCAATACATGGAGAAAGGAAAAAGTTACTAACACCTGATACTATTTTAAATCTCATAAGTCCTTATGATATATTCAGATTTTACATGAAGGGAGACTGGAGAATTAATGCTGTTACTATATCTCCATTTCCCAGAGCTGGTAAGGGCATAGAGCAGCATCCTTCATTTCTAATTGGATCTAAAGGAGGAGGTGTATCATTTATTGATTTTAGTGATACTGAGAAACGAGGCGATTGTTTTACGTTTGTTAAGCTGTTACATCACATGACATCAATGGATGATGTTTTAAAGAAGATTGATCAGGACTTTGGTCTAGGGATTAGCAGCAAACCTTTAGGAGATTATAAAAAGATTGTTAGTGAATATCAACAACCCGAAGAGATAGGCAAACGATATTCTTTGATTCAAGTGTCTACACGAAAATTTACTCATGAAGAATTAGAATATTGGAATCAATATCATCAGAGTCTGGAGGATCTTAGAGCTAATAATGTCTATTCGATTAAGGATATATTCTTTAATAAGAGTAGATTTATAATGAAAGATACTGATCTTAGATTCGGTTATTTGTACGATGGACATTGGAAAATATATCGACCATTTGCTGACAAAAAGGTTAAATGGGTTCCAAATAACGTATTTATTACAGCATTAGATGGACAAGATGGAATTCAGTGTACAAATCTGATGATTCAAAAAAGCAAAAAAGACTTCATGGTGATGAGTAAAGTTTATCCTTATAATGTAGCAGTACAGAATGAGGGCATAGCCTGTTTCTCTCATGAGAATGTGGAATACTTTAAAGAGATCTCTGCAAATCAAATCCTATCATTTGATAGTGATGAACCAGGTGTAAGAAACTCACAACAAATCACTAAAATCTTTGGTTTCAACTACTGCAACGTTCCAAAGGAGTATTTAAAGGAAGGTATAAAGGACTGGGCAGCACTTGGAGCTACGTATGGTTTAAAGACTATAGAGAATATACTTAGAGAAAAAGGTATTATTTAGTAGTATTTTCTTTGCTAAATCAGTTGTATTACTTATATTTGTAGTATGAAAACTACACAATCTCAGATTGAATATATGATTAGATCATATACAATTGATAAAAAAAATACTTACGTTATAGGTATGGAATTAGGTATATCTAGTGTAACTGTACGATCCTATCTTAAAAGGGCAGGAATTACAATATCTAATCAGAAGTATAAGTTTAATGAGAATTATTTTAGAGAGATAGATACTTCAAATAAAGCATATTTCTTAGGATTTATATATGCAGACGGATGTGTGTTTCCCCCAAAAAATAGTTGTGCTATTAAACTTAAGAGAGAAGATGATTATATTCTTGAACAATTCAAAAAAGAGTTAGGAAGTAGTAAACCGTTAAACTATACTGAATCAAAGCTTATAGTAGGTACTAATTATATTGGAAAAGCTCAATCTAAAATTGAAATTAATTCCAAAATAATGATTGAGGATTTACAAAGATTAGGTGTGACTCAGAATAAATCACTAACCTTAAAGTTTCCAAATGATATAATTTTTATGAGAGATTTTATCAGAGGTTATTTCGATGGAGATGGATGTATTTATTTTTCTCAAAAAAGAATAATGTTAAACTTCGTAGGTAGTGAATATTTTTGTAAGGGATTGTGTAACTTTTTACAAAATAATCTTAATATAAATGTAATAACAAAACAGGATAAAAGAGGTAAATCTTGGTACATATTTATTTTTAGAATAAAAGATGTGCTAAAATTTTGTAATTATATTTATTATGATCCAACTTGTATAAAATTAAATAGAAAATTTAAAAAATTTGAAGACTATGTAATAAATAAGAGACTATTATAAAGGAATAACATAGATGTCCTGAGAGGCTGTAGCTTGGCTACATTGCCCTGAGAGGCTGTGCAGTGCAAGATACAGGTTTTTTCTGACATTATTTTCTCTTTTCGTAAGATACTTGTCAATCATATTAAAATTAAAAAGAGTTATTTAATTGATTTATATCTTGAAATTATTGATCTACATCATAAATTTTATTGATATATATCAATGTTAAAAATTTAATACTTTGAAAAATGAAAACGTATCAAGTTAGAGTAACACAAGAATTAAAAGGTTATTATGAAGGAATGTTAGAAATAGAAGCTCCTACAAAAACTATAGCCAAGAAGATATTGAGAGGTATGTCTTTAGAGGAAATTGATCAGCAGACAGATTGGACTCAAGGAGACGACTATGATGGTGATCCTAACACTATACATATTGAAGGAGATCTTGAATTATTAATTTAGTTAATATGAAAACAGAAACTAAGTATGATGGAAATGGACAAGAATTTAAAGTTCCTATAGATAATTATGAACCTCTTCCAAGAGGTTATAGGAAGATAAGGAAAAAGATTACAAACTTTACACCTAAAAAGAAGAAAAGAAAATGAATGACAGACAATTATCAAGAGAAGTAGAAGCTGCTATAAGTTGCATAATCAGTCTTGTATCAAAGATCGAAGAGTTGGAATATACTCTGGAAGATAAAGAAGTTGAGATCGACAAACTCAATGTTCGTATAGAGAAACTTGAAAAACAACTTAATTCAATCGGGGACTTATGAAAGGTAGTATTGAAGTCACTTACAAAGGATTAATCTTTCAAGTAGATTATGATTATACTCCTGAAAGATCTGGAGTATGGACTCTTCCTAATGGTGATCCTGGATATCCAGACGAGCCTGCAGAGTTAGATATTGATTACATTAGAGTAATGGGTATCAATGTTTATGATGTTTTATCACAAGATACAATTAATCAAATTGATGAATTAACATTTAGAAAATTAAATAACAATTAAAACCAATAAAAAATGAAAGGTATTATTTACACAACAACAAAGGAGTTATTATTACATGCTCCTATTCCAGAACAGACGAGAACCTATATGCCAGTAGAGCATAGTAGACTTATTGATTTGACTCTTGAGGGAATTGCTCAAGCAGGATTTAATATTGAAAAAGAGAGATATACATCAGCTAAGGATGGCAATGTAGCTACTGGACGATATAGTATTAATACTGTATCTGATAATGAGATGAATCTTCAGATCATGTTTCAAAATAGCTATGATAAGAGTCTTAGACTAGAATTTTCTATTGGTGCAGAGGTATTAGTATGTACTAATGGAATGATATCTTTTAGAAGTATAAATTCCTTTAGAAAGAAGCACGTGGGAGATATTCAGACACTGGCTCCATCAAGGATTGCTGAATATATTAGAAATGCTGGTGAAATCTTTCAGAGTTTGCAAGGAGAGCGTGATCTTATGAAGAGTATTGAAATTGATAGAAGAATAGCAGCTGAACTTATTGGTAGAATGTATATCGAGGAACAGTTTATTGAAGCTACGCAATTAAATATCATTAAACGTGAGCTGGATAAACCTACATATGATTACAAGGCTGCTAGTAGTCTCTGGGAACTCTACAATTATACAACATTTGCAATTGGAGGAATTCATCCAGGACGTTGGATGGAAGATCATATGAGTGCTCATAAGTTTTTCACTGATGTTGTTTCATTATTACAAAAACCAACAGAAGTTATTACTGAAGCAGAAGTAGTAGGTACAAAATTATTATCTGTTCGTGGAATAGAACCACCAGTAGATGATCCAAGAGTTAAACAACTTTTAATGTTTGAATAATGATAGCAGCATTTATTAAAATCAATGAAGAACGTTTAATCAAAAGCTCCATTAAAAGGTATAAACCTAACGGACAGACAAGTCTTAATATCTATTATTGTCCTTCCAGAAATAAAATGGATGTAGAAACTTTTTATTTTTCTACGAAAAAGAAAAGAGATGATATGATTGCTAAACTTGATGAATTATTTTTATAATTAAATAAGTTAGATTATGATTTGGGAAACATTTAAAGACAAGTTTCATGAGAGTCAGTGAATAGTTTTAATATAAATATGTACATTTGTGGAGCAGGAAAATAATCCTGCTCCATTTTATTTATTATTGTTATGTCTGGAATATATACAATTACTAATATACTTACTAATCAAGTATTGGTTGGAGAAAGTAAAAATGTTCATAAAAGATTAATTGAACATAGATCTAAATTGCGAGGCAACTATCATGAAAATGATTATTTGCAAAAAGCATTTAATAAGTATGGTGAACAAAATTTCAAATTTGAACTATTAGAAAATTGTGATCCATCTTTTCTGTTATCTCAGGAAAACTATTGGTGTAACTTATTAGATTCTCACAATGATAGATTTGGTTATAATATATTACAAACAGGACCAAATAAAATTAGTCACAAGAGAGTTAAATCGTTGAACGAGGTTCAGATAGAAACATTAAGAAGATCTTCGACTGGTAGAAAGTTTACAAATGAAGCTAAGTTAAAAATGTCTAGTGCTAAGAAATTATATTATACAAATCATAAACATCCTTTGTTAGGAAGAAGTATGACAGAAGAAACAAAACAAAAAATATCAAGTAGTTTAAAAGGCAAGAATTTTCATACTGAGGAAGGAATTATAAATATTTCAAATAGTGCTAAACATAGAATAAAAAGTGTAGAAGAGATTAATAAAATAATAAATTTTCATACAGGAAGAAAACGATCTAATAGTTCTATTCAAAACATGATTAATAATAGTAGAAGTATAAAATCTGTAATTCAGTACGACATGAACGGTTCGTTTATTAGAGAATGGGATAGAATTAGAGAAGCTGCAGAATTCCTGAAATGTGACCCTTCAGGTATATCAGCTTGTTGTAGAAATAAATGTAAATCAATAAAAAATTTCAAATGGAAATACAAACAAAAATGAAGTGGGAGAGTTTTGAACCAAAATTTGGCACATATGCTCAAAAGATTAAACCTTTCTTTGATTCTGGAGGGTTTGATCCTATTTACGATTTCTTAAAATCTGAGTCAGCACGAGGCAAGAAGATAGCCCCTCTCTCTTCCAACGTCTTCAGGTGTTTTCTTGAGACTCCATATGATCAGATTAAAGTGATTATGGTAGGGATGTGTCCTTATCATAACTTCAGGGATGATGTGCCAGTGGCCGATGGCCTTTTAATGGGTTGCAGTATTACAGATTATGTACAACCGTCCTTAGAGAAATTCTACAGAGGAATTGAGATTGATCTGTTCAATGGGTTGGCTGTTAATCATAGTGGTACACCAGATGTAAGTTATTTAGCTAAACAAGGAGTACTTATGTTAAATATTGCACTTACAGTAGAAGCTAATAAACCAGGAAGTCACACTGAAATTTGGGAACCATTCATGAAATATCTTTTTCAAGAGGTGTTTGATGTAATTAGAGTTCCTATTATATTTCTTGGAAAAGAAGCCGCAAGTATTGAGAAATATGTAGATCCATTTACATGGATATTCAAAGTTTCACATCCTGCCAGTGCTGCATATTCAGGAACTGAATGGAATCCTGAAGGAGTTTTTAAGAAAGTGCAGAATATTATATATGACATGAATGCACATCAAGTTAATTGGTTAGATATAATAGATTAAATTATGTTAGTACACATTCAAAATTTAAAAAAAGGAGATCTACTATTATTTCCCAGCAATGGGAAATTTATCATGGTAATTGTTTTGCAATATCCAAGAATCGATATTGATTCTAAAACAGGACAACCTATAATCCTTAGGAATGGAACAGATAGTTATAAGAGATTAAGAGTTTCTTGTAAAAGAGAAGTTAAAATTGTTCCTTGTATGTGGGGAAATACGAAGCATGAACGAAAAGAAATTAAATTCTTTTGTACATCTGAAAATCATAATTACAAGAGATATATTTATGTCAATGGTAGAGAATTCTGGTTATTAGAAAGAGGATTATCAACAATTTAACAAAGAAAGAGAATGATTTTAGAAAACCAAAAAGAAGCAGAAGTCCTCATGATTGGGGATATAAATGAAACAATTGCAATGTCACTAGACTTAGATTCTACACAGATGTTGATGCAGATGTTAAGTAAAAATCTTTATTCGGATGAGATTGGTTCTACTGTTAGGGAACTCTGTTAACACAATTTGTTCAAAATTATTAGGTAAATTAAAGAAGACTTACAATCTATATATAATAAATTGTATGACAATGCGTCTTATTTTTTTTAAACGAAAGAAAGATAAGATGATGCTAAGTTTTTTAGAAACAGAACAAATTGAAGCAGCCTTACAAGGTAACTTGTAAGTGAAAATTGGGTGAATTGTCTGGGAAGTCCTGAAGAGGATAATCAGCAGCCAAGCTACATAGGAATGTGTAGAAGGTTCAACGACTAATAGCATACCACTAGAACAGTGATGAAGCTAACACGAGTGCCCGACAGCCAGTAAATCTGGTTGATGATATAGTCTGAGCTACAGATATAACAAAAAGAAACTGTAGAAGTAGATATAAAGAGATCTACGATAACAACACTGAGTAACGCCTTAGATAGTCATAGAAGAGCTGGAGTTGACAAACCAATCATCGTTTCATTAAAAATGAACAAAGAATATAATTATGAATTTACTGTAGAGGACTTTGGGGTAAAAGAAGAAACTTGCCCTCCTATTAAGTAATTATTAGGTAATAAAGAGAGCTAACCCATTTTAAAATGGGGTGTTGACATTTTTTGTCAGCTATCGGGGAAACCTAAGTAAGTAATAGAAGATTATATATTTGGTTTATATTGTTATATTTTGTACATTTGAAGAAAATATAACAATATGAAATTTTTAAGAACAGGATTAAATGAAGATTATTTTAAACAAATAGATTCTGAAGAAAAAGCATATTTCTTAGGATTTATAGTTGCTGATGGTTGTATAGTAAAAGATAAAGATACAACAATTAAGAAAGCTCAGAATAGATTAGTAATATCTATTCAGAATAGAGATGGTTATATTTTAGAGATAATCAATAATAGAATTAGTCCATATAAAAAATTACAAAATTGGACTTATGTTGGTCATCCTCTCTGGAGTAAACGAGTAACATTTAAAATAAATTCAAATAAACTTTGTAATGATTTAGAAACTTTAGGAGTAACATCTATGAAATCTGGAAATGAACAATTTCCCATAATAGATAAGTTATTAATGAGACATTTCGTTAGAGGATATTTCGATGGAGATGGATGTTGTTATGTTAAAACTATAAACAAAATCTGTAAACATGGAGGTAAACTTAAAGTTAAAGTTATTTTCACATGTCTTAATGAAAAGTTTTTAGAAGAATTACAAAAAGAACTAGAAGGTATAGGTATAATAAAAAAGATTATCAAAAAAGGAAATAGACAAGATGTATTTCAATATACTATTGAAAATAAAAAAGATGTTCCTACCTTTTTTCATTATATTTATAATAATTCTAACTTATTCTTAAAAAGAAAATATGAGAAATTTTTATATGGCAATCCCGAACTAATTAACATTATAATAAATGTTAACAGTGTAGAGACTAGTAGTTGAAACTTTATTGCATTAATAAAGAATATAATACTACAAACAGGAGTTCTCCATCCTATAACTAGGATGAAAAGATAGTCCACTCCCTTTGGAAACATTGGGGTAACGTGAGGTTTAGACAATGATGATATTAAGAATATTATTAGTAAATATGGAAAGAGTTTAGCTAGAAATGAAGCTAATTCGTTGGGTATGATGGGTTTAGGCTTTAAATCACCATTGGCTTATACATCTGCCTTCTATTTTATCTGTAGGAAAGATGGAATGGAACGTAAGTACATGATGTATGAAGGCGAAGATGGTAATGCTATAGATCTTTTATATGAATCAGAAACAACTGAAATAAATGGTGTAAAGGTTATAGTACCTATTAAGTCAGGAGACAAATATTCCTTTGTACTTAAGATTAAAGAGCAACTTGCTTATTTTGAAAATATATATTTCGATTGTAATGGAGATGTTAATAACAACTTTCTAATCAATCGTAGTGAGCTCTTTCAATATTCTGAATTATCGAAGGATAGTGATATGCACTTGTGTTTGGACAATGTTTATTATCCTTTAGATTTTGGTAAACTAGGTATTAGTCGTATTAATGTTCCAATAGGATTAAGATTTGGTTTAAATGATGGTATTTTTCCTATTCCTAATAGAGAGTCTCTAAGATATACTCCTGAAACAAAGCAAATAATAATTGATAAGATTCATTTAGTAGCTGATTATTTTGTAGATAAGTTTAATTCTCAAATAGTCGATGCTGATAATCTTGATAATATTTTTAATTTTTATGAGAATAAAATTAGAAATGTGACTCTTGGAACAAAACTATATGATATTGCTACATTAATTCCTTTCTCATCAAAGAATATAGTTGAGCCTTCTTATACAAATATTAAATATTTGGATTTAAAACAATTGTATAAAATAAAAGATCATATTATGGATGAATATCGTGTACAATTTATTTATCGTAGAGGAAAGATTAGTGAAAGTAACGAATCATTTAAAGCTAACGATTTAAAGAATGGTAAATACTATATAACTACAGGTAGAGTATCTGGTAATAAACGAGAGTATATGAAAAGTATTCTTAACGACACTCATTATTTTGTAACAAAGATAAGAAGTTTTACATTAGGAGATCGTTATAGTACTTCTTATAATAAATATCATACACTTCTAGCTTTAGATAAACAACCTAAACATCTTTGGAGAAAAATCATTATAGAGTTTCAGAATATTCAAAAGATCTATATTAATATGTTTAAGGATTATGAGGCTATTGAAATTCCTAAAAGTTGGCTCGATGAGAGAAAAAAGAAAAGAGTCTCTGTTGGTGGTGGTAGAAGAGTAAAACTTACTGGTCAGATCTTTGGAAAGACTTGTGCACCTCTTGAAAGATATGTATCAGGAAAGAGTTCAAAACTTATTCCTATTACTCTCGACTTAGCAACTCTTCATAAATTTAAAGGAATAAGTGTTTATACATCTTATGATGATGCTCTTGTACTTGATTCTTTATATACAATATCAAGAGGTGCTCACAAGATTAGATGTGTAGCATTTTCTGATAGAGAAATGAAGATAGTTAACACAATAAATATTCACAATTTTATGTCATATGAAAAGTTTATGGAAGGAAAAAATGCACCTTTTAAACGTTTAGTTACAGCTCATCTAATTTATGAACTAGTAGATACATACAAACACGTATTTACAAAGTGTAGTCATATTAAGAGTATATCAACAGAATTATTTACTGATATTAAAACTTTAAATGAATATCGAAATAAGTATTATATCAATCGTTCAACTTCAGAGATGTATCAAGCAATGTTAGAGGTTGCTAACGAACATCGATTGTTCGATTCTTCAATTTATTCTACTTATCTAAAAGTTAAATCACTTCTAGAAAAACTTAAGTTTATGGAGATTATTCTTAAACGAAGTATAGATGAATCTTCTTATGGATATGGATCTGAAAGAGCGTTTCGCATTGAAGAAACTCATGATCTTTTAGTAGATATGTGTAAGTATTATAAATTTAAAATGAATATTGAAAATTATAAACTTCCTGATCCTATTATACAGATAGAGAACAATAATGAATCGAAAGAAGAAACGTTTGCTGAGAATGAAGATTCAATAGAAGATGAATTAGTAGAATTACAAGAACAAATAGTATAAACAATTAAAATCAATAAATTATGTCAATTTTTACATTAGATTGGTTCAAGTCTGAAAGAGAAAAGGAACTTGAACAATTAAAAATCGAAGAACAGAAGTTAAAAAATCAACTGTTACAGAAAATGCTGGATTCAGAAGATCTATTTAAAAGTGCAACAATAAATCCAATGCGTCCTACTACTACGTTAGGTCCTAGAAATTATCAAATATCTTCAGAAATTAAATCTGATGAATTAGATAATGTAACAGCAGCCGAAGAATATATGGAAAGTGTTCCAGTTGCTCCAGTTGATATCCAGGAGATTATGAAGCCAGTACAAAGTGAAACAGTAAAGAATATAGTTGAGAAGAAAGAGGAAAAAGTAATTATTCTATCAAATCCTTCAGTAGTACCTCTTACTGTATATAAAACTGCAAAACTGATCAATAATGTTATTAACGTTATTCTAAGAGACGGAACCATTCTTACTAGAGTTGGTGTAGATAAATATTTCTTTGAACAGATCAAGTCCGCAACAACTGAGCAGGAAATTCGTGATATATTTGTTCCTAAGGAAAAGATAGCTCAGAAGAAAGTTGATGAAGAGAAGATAGAAATAGTTAAGAAAGAGATTGAGGAAACTAAAGTATTACTCAAAGGAATTGATCTATTAAAAAATTCTCCTGAATTTGAAATGAAAGACAGTTCTGTTTATCTGAAAGGAATAGATAGAACTATACCTAAACTACTTGTAGAACAATTTGTTAAATTGTTTAGTAAGTATGAAGGATTAAAAGTTGAGAAGACTGATGAATTTCTGGCATTAAAGAAGTTTTGGTTGAAATGTTGTTTAAATCCAAACGCTCAAAGTGCAGAAGATCTTTATTTATTCTTATCAAAACATCAATTTAAAATTGATAGACATGGTAATTTCTATGCTTATAGACGAGTAGTGAGTCAAAATACATCTACAGACAAAGATCTAGTTGATTTTATTTCTAATGCTTATAATAAAGTAAAAGCTGTATGGAAGAAAAGTCCTAAAAATTTTGAAGTATTTAATGATAATGACTACGTAATTGTAGATAGTAGTAAACAAAATCATGGATATAACAAACATGTAGGTAATCTTAAAGATCTGTATGAAAATCTTCCTAACATGGAGGAAAACAGTTATACAGATGCTCAAACACACTCTTTTAAATATAGAGTAGGAGAGATTATAAGTATGCCAAGATATCTTGGAGATGATAACAATGCTGTTAGTTGTAGTAAGGGATTCCATCAAGCCAGTAAAGAATATGACTATAGTGGCTTTGGAGATACACCTATTCTCAGTATTGTTAATCCTATGGATGTATTAGCTGTTCCAAGAGGAGAAGTTGGTAAACTTAGAGTTTGTCGATGGTTCTTTGCAATGACTCTTCCTGAAAAAGAGAAGTATATATTGGATGATAATGCATTTGATGTTACTGATCTTGGAGATATTTTCGAAGAGAAGTGTATAAGTAATGTTGAAGAACATGTAACTACTAGTTATGCTGAAGAAGTAAAACGACATACGTTCAATGTTCCTAAATTATTCACAGAAAACATGGATTCTGTTATTACATCTCTGAAGGAAATGGAGAATATTATTTCTAAAAGAATTGCTATAATTGAATAAGTTAGAAACAATGATATCCAAGGATTTTATTATCTTTGGATATCATTAATTTAATTAGAATGGTTAAAACTAAAAAAGTTAGAGTATTGAAGAATAAGTCAAGATGTAATGGTACATTAACCGAGTCTGCATTTTGGGCATTTATTCGCAGTGCTCTAAGACAGAAATCGAGATGGTGGAAACCAATATATCTTGCTAAAGTAAATGCTAGAAGATCTTATGCTGGAGTAAATAAAAGACAAAAGTTTGAATATCAGTGTAATCATTGTAAAAAATGGTTTCCTGAAAAAAAAGTTAATGTCGATCATATAATTCCAGCAGGAACTCTTACATGTGCAAACGATCTTCCTGGATTTGTTGAAAGATTATTTGTAGAGATTGAAGGATTACAGGTACTATGTTCAGATTGTCATAACGAAAAAACGAAAAATGAAAAACCATGACAGCAATTGCAGAATGGAGAACCAATCGTCTATATTATGGAGTATTAGAAGTACGAGAGGAGAATATAAAAAAAGCTCTTAATGCTAATAAGTCTTTAAAAGTCATAGTAACTGCAGAATGTGACGATTATATGATTTTAGATCGAGAAATGCTTTTAAATCCTGAAGATATAGAAACACGAAAAGCATCTGGTAAATGGAAGGATGATTATACTTTATATAAGTATTCCTGGTTTCCTTTTCAGGAAATAGGAGTTAAATTAATTAGAAAAATTAAAAAGAATGGCAATACAAGGGGTAAGCAAAACAGAAGCAAACTATGAAGAAAGTATTTTTAGTTAGTTTTACACCAATGACTAGAGTAGTTGTTGATGTGAATGATGAAACTTTAGAAGATTTATAAGATTTTCATAAAGTTATTAGAGTAGCTCGTCAGAAAATGATAGATAATATAAACGATTATCTTATAGGAGATACATGTGACGAAACAAGTATTGATACAGAGTGTCCTTATGATCTAAAAACCTAAAAATGGCTATATTATATCAACATGTAAGATTAGATACTAATGAAATATTTTATATTGGTGTAGGAGTTAACATTAAACGAGCCTATGCTACTAAATGTAGAAATAGGTTTTGGAAAGCCGTAACCTCTAAAACTAAATACAAAGTAGAAATCTTATATTCCGATATATCATATGATGAAGCTTTAAATTTAGAAATGAATTTGATAGAACTGTATGGTAGACGAACTTTAGGAACAGGCACTTTAGTTAATATAGATAGAGGAGGAAGAGGCGCTGCAGGCTATCATCAATCTCCAGAAGTTATAGCAAACAGAGTAGCTAAAATAAGAGGAAGATCACCTTCTGAAGAAACAAAAGAGAAACTCAGAGTATCTAATCTTGGTAAAAAACGATCTGATAAAACTAGAGAAGCAAATAGAAAAGCTAATCTTGGAAAAATATTATCAGATTCTCATAAACAAAAAATATCAGAAGGATTGTTAAGAAATATCAATAAGCCAAAGTATAAATCTGGAATAAAAATAATAAATGAAGAGACAGAAGAAATCTATAAATCTTCATCTATGGCTGCTGCTATAGCAAATATTCCTAGAGAAACTTTTAGACGTTGGTTGAATAATTCTTCTGATAAATGTAAACCTTTTAAATATTTAAAATAAAATGATTGGTGGAGTAAATAGAAATAGAAGTGAACAGAGCTATCGTGAGGTACTATTAGACTCATATAGCTCATTGAAAGATTTTAGTATGGATCGTAAGTTATATCAAAAACGATACATTCTAAATGAAAAAATAGAAGATAAATTCAATCAGGCTCTTCTTATGGGACAACTTGTTGATTGTTTATTATTGGAAAAAGAATTATTTGATACGAGATTCTATATGTCTGCATGTGCTAGTGCTCCTACAGGAAATATGTTAAAATTTGTAGAAGCTCTATATGATCATACAAAACAGGCTACTAATAATGAAGGTGAAATTAATCGTTCTTTTGAAGATATTAGTAGAAGTGCATATATAGATAGTGGATATAAGATATCTTTTGATAGAGTTATTAATACATTCGTAGGCAGTGATGCTGAGATTTATTACAATGAGATTAGAAAAGTAAGAACTAACAATCTATCTGTTGTAACCACTCAGGACATTACCAATGCTGAAAGAATAGTTGAAGAGCTTAAAACTAATTCTACTACTAGAGATATAGTAAATTTGGTAAATAGTGTTAGATATACTGTTATGAACCAACATCAAGTAGAAGGATATTCTGTTGGTGGTCATTTATTTAAGAGTATGATGGATAAAGTTATTGCAGACCATCAGGAGAAAACTATTCAAGTTTATGATCTAAAATGTATCTGGGCTGTTGAAAATTTCTATGAAGAATATTATCTTTATCGTAGAGCTTATATTCAGGCTTATCTATACTATCGTGCTGCAATGTTTCTAACATTAGACTCAGAGGGTTCTGTATATGAATATAATGTTCTTCCTCCCAAATTTATTGTTTGTGATAGTACAAACTATTTTAGTCCTTTAATTTATACATTAGATTATAATGATCTGGCTGATGCTCTTCTTGGATTTGAGTATAAAGGTAGAGATTATCCTGGTGTAAAGATCTTAATTGAGAATTTGCAATGGGCATTACAAAACAATATCTGGAATACCTCCAGACAGAACTATATAACAAATGGAATAGTAAAATTAAGAGAATAGATGGAGATAACAAGAACAATTACAACAATGTTTATGGTTCCCACTCTAGGAATTCCTAAGAAGCAGTTATTGGATAATACCTTTATTAATGCATTTGTTCAAAACGATTTGAATAATTTATATTATGAAGATGTTGTTTATCTTCTATTTCTTCCTCAAAATTTAGATAAATTTAGGGAATTTATAACTGATGAATATGAACGTACTTCTTCTATAATTGAGGACTATGATTGTGCAGATGGTTATGTAGTAGTGGTTTATAAATTAGATTCTGAACTAAAATCAGATTTTAAACTTATTCAAGAAAGTAAATATTCAAAAACTTCTACAAAATTTCAGAAATTATTTCCTGAAACAGTAAAAATTCCAAACGGATTACGTACGATAAAAGAAGTACATTCTTTACAATACAAAATCTTTAATAAATCTCAAGATATGATAAATCACTGGGAGATTATGTTTGATGTAAAGTTTACTGAAGATATGGAGGTTTGGGATAGATTTGATTTAATAAAAGAAACACTAACTCTTGATAAATTTAAAGAACATGTTTAATAAAGAATTATATAAAAAGTTAGAACATCAATTTGGTATAGAGAGGATGAAATCCTTTGCTGAAATAATGGCTGTTAGACATGATATATTATTTACAGATAGCGATGAGTCTTTGAATGGGGAAGACTTTGAAAGAGATTGGTGGCTTGATAAATACGCTGAACTTTCAAATATTCCTAAAAATCCAGACTCTATAGAGGAGGCAATGACCATTCTTCAAGAGCAAGGATATTACAATTTTCAAATAAAATTTCTTAACGACTTTGAAAATGAAGAATTCAGAATACGAGACATTGATTAATAAAGGTTTTAGAATTTATAAGATAAATAAAGATAAAATCTGGATTAGAAATAAGAAAGGTTGGTCGATTGTAGATAATTATTCTGAAACTAGATGGTCAGAACTTTTAAATAATGATAAAGCACTTTGTGATCAATAATCCTCTTAAAATTAAAATTGAATGGCAAAAAAGAATGAGAATTTAGAAGATAAGGGTAAGACAAAGCTACAACTTGCCTTAGAAAAATTAGATAAGACATACGGAAAAGGTACAGTGCTAGCATTAGATAGTAGACCTTATGGAAACTATGATATAATCAGTACAGGATCAATTGGCTTTGATTGGATCACATTAGGAGTAGGAGGAGTCTGTAAAGGTAAACTCTATGAGTTGATGGGTTGGGAAGGATGTCTTGCTGAAGATAACTATATAAAATTTATTAATGTAAGAGAAGATGGTATTGTACAAGATTGTAAGGGTGCATCTATTAAAAATCTTTATGAGAGATTTCATAATAGAAGTAGTTTAACAATTAATAGTACTTTTAATGTTGTTTCTATTAATGAATCAAATAGAGTATTTAGAAATCCCATACTAGATGTAGTTAAGAGTGGTAAAAAGGAATGTTTTGAATTAGTTACACAAAGAGGATTTGCTATTAAAGCTACCAAAGATCATAAGTTCTACATAGGTACTAAATATGTAGCATTGAAAGATCTTTCAAAAGGAGATGTTGTATTTATTCATAACAATACTCCGTATGAATCATTAGCTAAATCAGAGAGAAAAAAATATAAAGAAACTACTCTTAAATATTATTATAAAGGAAAACCAAAACTTATCAACGGTAGTTGGTATTTTAGAGAAAAGATCCATAGACTTATATTTGAAGCTGCTCAGAATAATCTTAACTATGTTCAATATAAAGAACTCTTAAATACTGGACAGATTCCTGAAAAATTCTGGACAATTCCTGAAGGTTATGATATTCATCATATTGATGAAAATACTGAAAATAATGATATATCAAATCTACAACTGATTGAAAGTTTTAAACATTGCAGTCTACACGCTACAAATAATTCTAACAATTTAAGATTTGTTGTAGTTCCTGATAGAATCGTTAGTATCATATCTAAAGGAGTTATGGAAACCTACGATATTAAGTGTGAATTTCCTTATAACAATTTCATTGCTGAAGGGATAGTAGTTCATAATTCTGGTAAGTCTACAGTATGTGGACATCTCGTAGCTAACTGTCAAGCTGCAGGAGGAGTAGCTGCATATATTGATGGGGAACATGCTGTTGACAAACTTTATTTTCAGAATTTAGGAGTTAATACCAAAACACTATTATTTGCTCAACCTTCTTCGGGAGAAGAGGGTTTTCAAATAGCAGAAGAATTAATTAAAACTGAAGAAGTAGATCTAATTATTATTGATAGTGATAGTTCATTAATTCCAAAGGCAGCCATAGTTGATGGTGATATAGGTGATAGTACAATTGGTAAAAAAGCCAGATTGAATAGTAATGCCTATCCTCGACTAAAAAACTTACTGTCTCAGCATCACGTTGCTGTAGTAGTTATTAGTCAATATAGAGAAAAAATTGGTGTAATGTTTGGTAATCCTACTACAACACAGGGAGGACACGCATTAAAATTCTATTCAGACTGTAGAATTGAAATCTCTAGAACTATTGCTAAAGAAGGTGATCATGCTTATGGTAATATTACTAAGCTAAAAGCTACTAAGAATAAGATGTCCCCCCCATATAGACTCTCTCAATTTGAGATTATATACGGTAAAGGAATCGATGCTTTCACTGAAATGGTAGAACTGGGTGTAGAGTTTAACATTATTAAGAAGTCTGGATCTTGGTTCTCTTATGGAGAAGTAAAGCTAGGTCAGGGATTTGATGGCGTAACTGAACTGCTTAAAGATAATCCTGAACTCTTTGATGAGATTAAATTACAAATTATTAATAAAATTAAACAAACAGATGATCTTCCTGTTGATCTTACTACAGAAGATCCTTTAGAAACAGAAACAACAGCAACAGTATGAATGTAAAAATTAAGAGATTAATAAGTGATGCAATAATTCCTTCGTATGCAAAAGAAGGAGATGCAGGAATGGATATCACAGCTACTGGTATTACTAAAAACACCTTTCAACATGTCATATACAGCACAGGATTAGCAATCGAAGTTCCTCCAGGACATGTTTGTTTATTATTTCCAAGATCATCTATCAGAAATTATGAACTAACACTTACTAATTCTGTAGGAGTCCTAGATAGTGAATATAGGGGAGAAATTACATTTACCTTTCTGAAAACTGATGGAAAGCATTCCAAGAAATATCAGATTGGAGATAGAATTGGTCAGATGTTGATTATTCCCTATCCTCACATTGAGTTTGAACTAGTTAATGAATTATCTGAATCTGAAAGAGGTGAAGGTGGTCATGGCTCGACAGGAAACTAATGGGACTTATTCTAACTATAGGCGATGATGATGTGGAGTTCTTCAAGAAACAATATTTGTCTCTTGGAGAGCTTCACTCAGCCATTGAAAAAGCTCTTTCAGAAGAAGAGATGACAGATGGTGAACCTGGACCACATAAACAGTGGCAACAGCGTACTAATTTTCTAATTGATATGTACAATAATAGATCGCATTTTAAGAAATTTAATAGAGTATGACAGTGCAAGAATTGATTGAACATTTAATGAATGTTGAAGATAAGAGTATTCAAGTAATAAATTATCATGATGGATACTATCATATTGTAGATGATATAGTAATTACTCAACTTTATGCTGATACAGAGAATAAGGATATTACTAACTGGGATGAAGATTTGAAAAAGCTTAAATCTTTTCTTTTAATCAACTTGTAATGATCTGTAAGATATGTGGACTAAAAGCAGAATCAGAATTCTGTTTTCGTCATAAAAAGAAGAAACCTTTATGTGCAAATTTAAAGAGTAGAAATAATAGATTGATTAGTATAATTGCAATTAGTCCTCCAAAGAATGCTAATAGTAAAGGAGTTTTGGATTGGAAGATTATGAGAGGATTCTTTCTTGAAATATGGAAGAAAAGACATCATAACTCGGAAATATCCAGAACTTCTTTGGGAGAAGAACCTCTAACTATATTCTTTCATCATATTTTATCAAAGAATAAATATCCTCAGGCTCAATATGATGAAGAGAATATTATTTTGCTAACTTTGGAGGAACATGACACAGTGGAAGCTAATATGTACAAGTACGAAAAGATTAACTATATTCGTGAGAAGTTATTATTAAAATATAATTTATAAACCAACAAGATGAAGAATCTATTTTATTACACAAAAAAAGAAGTTGCACAACCAAAACTAGGAGATACAGAACCTAGGTTTGAGCTTATCGAAAGTAGTTTTAATATTAACAAGGTTATTATTACTGCCAAGGTAGAAGGTGATAAGTTCGCTGTTGTCCTGGATGACTATCATGAGCGTATTGCTGAAGTGCCTGATTATAATGCTAAAGGTATTAAAAAAGGTATGAAGAATAAACACTACACCCATCAGACAATTATCTATCTGGAGGAAGATGATGCTGCTAAATTTATAGCACTTACTAAAGCGAATGTTGACTAAAGACTATATTATTCCAAGTCTGGCTGGTAGGATGGGTAATCATATGTTTATGATTGCTCATGCCTATGCTAGATCTTTGGAATACAATAAACAACTTGTTATTGCTAGAGATCAACTTGTCGATGGCAATAATGGAGATGATTATTCGCAACATATCTTTAGAAAAATTGAAACTATAGATAAGTTTGATGATAATCATAACTGGAATCCATCTATACCTAGTGATGATAAACATACTCAATATCATGGATATTATCAGAGTGAAATATATTTCCAAAAATACAGTGAGGCAATTAAATCGTTGTACGCACCCACTCCTGAATTTATAGAAAGGATAAAATATGAGATTCCTGAATTATTTACTACAGAAGTTACATTAATCTCTGTAAGACGGGGTGATTATTTATTCTATCCAAATTATCATCCAGTAGTATCTGAAGAATATCTTCATATGGCAGTAGGAATTATTAAACCAACTTTTCATTTAATAGCTAGTGATGATATTCCTTGGTGTAAAGAACATCTTAGAATGACTCCTTGTAGATATCTAGAAGGATATTCGGCTCATGAACAGATGTGGATAATGGGAATGTGTAATCATTTTGTTATCTCTAATTCTTCATTTAGTTGGTGGGGAGCTTGGCTCTCAAACTATCCTAAAAAAAAGATAATTGCTCCTTCTATATGGTTTGGTCCAGAAGGTCCTCAAGATTGGCAAAGTATATATGCTAATAATTGGGTTATACTTAGTTCTCGTTTTAAAAACGGTTTTATATATCCATTATGATATCAGTTCTAACATTAACTTATAAGCGTTCACATTTACTTGAAGAGGCAATTCAATCTTTTCTTGAACAATATACGGATGATTGTGAAATGGTGATAATAAATGATAATTCAGAAGTTGATTATATATTTAATCATCCTCAAGTAAAAATTATTAACTGTAAGAATAGGTTTCCTTCCATCGCTGCAAAGATAGAATGGGGATATAAGCAATGTAAATATAATTATATATATCGATTAGATGATGATGATCTATTATCACCTTTTGCAATGATGAATGCTAAATATGATATAATGGATCATGTTGGATTTGATATCTATCGCAGTAAAGGATCTTATTTCTTTTCTGAGAATAAATATGAAGGAGAAACATCTAATATCAATAATGGAAATATTTATACTAAATCTTATTTAGATAGAATTACTTTTCCAGATAAGAGTGGTAATGAAGATGAGGATATAACATTTCATCATAATGCTAAAATATATGAATCAACACTTCTTCATACAATGATTTATCGTTGGGGAATGAACACTCTTCATATCTCTGGAATGGGATGTAATAATAGTGAATTAATCTTTGCTCAGGCTGATCGAGTTTTAGATAATACTAAAGGGACTATTATTCTTCATCCAAAATTTCTTAATGATTATTATACTCCTATATTTGATTATATAAAAAAGAGCTCTTAATTGAGCTCTTTTTTTATTTAGAAAGTTTCTTTCCTGTAAGAGGAGCCATAGGACTCTTTCCTTTAGTAGCATGTTGATTCTCTTTAAAGAAACTATTTGGTCTTTTCTTTGAGGGAATTGCTATTTTGGGAGCTTTCTTAGGAGTACCAGATTTCATTATCTAGCATTTTTTCTTTTTAGTTTTTCCACCTTTTTTCATCATAGGAGCACCCCCCTGCATGGGAGCTGCAGAAGAAGGACCTTGAACAGGAGCTTGTGGAACAGCAGGAGCAACTTTTCTTTTAGACATAGAAGGAGCAGTTTTCTTTTTCATAGGAAAATTTTTAAATTATTGAAATTATTTTTTCTTTGTTTTAGTACCACAGCTGGTACACTTATTAGTCTTTTTTACTAATTTTCCACCACGCCTAAGACTTGGGGTAGATGGACTAGTTGCAATTCGTTTTTGATAATTTCGTGATTGATTTATCTTATTTGTAACGTTATCTTTATAAGGTTGTTCATAAGCCGATCCTAATTTCTCAGCTCTAGCTTTATCGTATAAATCTTCGGCCTTCTTAACAGAAGCGGCATAAATGCTCGTACTGTCTATAGAAGCTTTGCTCTTTATACCATCGTCGGCTTTCTTTTTAGTTGCCATATCTATTTACTTTTAACCATTTTTTTAAATGTCTGAGCTTTTTAATAAATACTCTACTAATCTTTTTGCTGTATCAACGTTGTCATCTATCTGACCAAGAAATCTATTACAGTTTCCACATAATAAACCTCGAACTTTACCAGTTTTATGACAATGATCGACAGCTAATGATCTATCGAGTTTCGAAACATGAATATGACAAATGTAACATTTATTGTTTTGTTCTAAAAGTAATTTGTCATAATCATTAATAGTTAATCCATATTTAAGTTTTAATGATTTTGTTCTACTTTCTTCAGGATTGTAATTCTTTTTATTTCTTTCTATTGAACATTCTTCACAATAAGGATTAGTTTTATTAGGAAGTTTCCATTCTTTACAAATATTACAAAACCTTAATCCTTGATTTATTTTAAATTGTTCTTCTTGTTCAATTTTTAATAATTCTTCTGTAGTAATATTCAATTTTCTAGCTCTTCTAGTAATAGAACGAATATTTTGAGATTTCACTTTATTTTTACTTATATTTGGCTTATAATTTTTAAATAATTCATTATTCCATTCATAATGATTACTTCCTGAATTAAATTTATCAGCACATTGCTTAGAACAAAAATTATTTTCAGATATATTTTTACTTAATAAATGAATTTTACGACTAAAAAGAATACCACAAGTTTTACAAGTTGTTTCTATTAGTTCTGAAGATTGATTTTTAACTTTACATTCAAAACTACAAAATTTAGCATTACTATCCCAACTTTGTCTTTCAAATTCTTTACCACATTCTTGACATACTAAGGATACTCTTCTTTTTCTAGCAGCATGAGAACAATTATATCCACAATATTTTGTCTTAGGATTACCAAAATATTCTTTCTCACAATGTATACATATTCTTTTTACTGAAGCATACATTAGGATTTATGTTTCTTAGCAATTCCTTTAAATACTTTGGCTAAGTTATATCTTTTAGAACCAGTAGGACAAGATTTAGAACCAAATTTAGATCCTGTACAAACTCCTTCAGTACCTCTACGTTTAATAGAAGCTGTAGCTCCACTTATCCAATCCTTTTTACTCTTAGTTGCCATGTCTCTATTTCTTTTTTATAGATTTAGTAGCACCTTTTCCTGTAGCTAATGTTCGTTTCTGAACATCAATGAAGGCTCCTTTTTTAGGAGGAGTGGTAGGGTTAGGAGTAGATACTCCAGCACTCATAGCTTTCTTTTTCATTTTTGAACAACTTTTAAATGTGATTCTTTACCAGGTTCTGGCATCTCCAGAACAATGCCATCTTCAACAGCCTGAATCATTAAAGTTTCAAATACATCGTTGGCTCTTGCAATAGCTAAAATACGTTGTGTTTCAGGTGTTCCAACAATTGCTCTTATTGCATTCAAAACTGTTCCAAACTGATCTCCAGTTAATGTAAATGTATCTTGTGGAGTCCAAGTATACTTTTTAGTAGGATCATACATACTCATAATATATTATTTATTGGTTTAATTCAATCTGAAAGGCTATTATACCTGAACTTTTTATACTTTTTGAAATATCAAGTCGAATATTAAATATATTATGTAGTTTTAATATTTCACCAAGTAGTAAATCATTATATTTAGGAAGACTTGGAGCTAGTCGAAAATGATAAGCAGTTGGAGATTTTACAATCTCAAGACTGGCTAACTCGTCAACCGAACTAAGAATTCCTTCTAAATGTGCAAAATAATTTTCCTCATTATCTAACAGAATAGCTGGAAAAAATCTTCGATTAATCTGCATTATGACATAGTTAAAAGATATTTAGTTCGAGAAGCATCTCCTGACAGACTCTGAGCTATATTTGCTATATCTGGCATGTTATTGCTATCTGCATAACTTTCTAACTGTTTAGCAAATATAATTAATTCATTAACAACTTGTGTAGATAATCCTGAAGAATAATTTTTAATGAGATCTACAGACATAGCTTTTGTTCTAATGCCTGTATATCCCATTATTTTCTCTACTATCTCATCCTTTAGATCGAATATCTTATCATAGAGATTACCCAATGCTATATGCTCTGCGTAGTTTTTTGTCTGCCAATGCAACTCGTGTATTTGCAATTCAAAATAGTTCAACTTAGCCTTAATGACATCTAGTGATAATACTCCACTACTTAACATCTCTTTAGGAAATATTGATTCACCAGCCATGACTTACAAATGTGTAGTGGTAGTACTGGTAGTAGTTGAATGTGTAGTAGTGGTAGTGGTAGTAGTTGTAGGATTACAACATTGATATCCTGGAATAGATACCCATTTACCTACTTTAGGCATTTTACGTCTTAGAATAAGACTTCCTGCAACCACTCTGCCTTGTCCATCCATACGAACATAAGCATTAAGTTTCTTGTCGAGACTTCCCATAATGATATAATTTTAAGAATGATGAATATTTGTTGCACTTGTTGTCTTTACACTTGGAGACATTGCAATAGTTGTTTTCTGTTTTTTAATAATTTTATATACAACTATTGCAATCTCAATTCCAAGTGTAATCAGTAATAATATTTCAAGAATATTAAGAAACATTGGTAGCATCTAATGTTGTACTAGAAGGAACATCTGTATTAGCAAGTGTAGTAAACTGTAATATATTTCCAGAAGTTGTTCCAAGAAGATTTGTAGCTACAACTTTGAAAAAATAAACAGTTTCTGGAAGAAGTGCTGTAACATCTGCAGATACAGGAATAAAATCTAATCCTGCAGATACTGTAACTTCAGGAGTAACTGTACCTAATGCATCTGTAACTCCATATTCAAAAGATACCTGAGTATCTAATCCGTTAGGATTAACTGTGCCATTTAATGTGGCTGTGTGAATAAGACTCATAATTATAAATATTAAAATTAATAGTTTAAATGATACTTTTCGTATAATTCTTTAAGTTCTTTGACATAATACCAACTGCAATATTTCTTACTATTCTCATTATTAAATACAAAGTCAATTTGAGGATCTGTAAAAGGATCTCTACCGTTGTGATACTTACCTTTATAGAATGTGGGATATGAAAACGTATCACTTATTTTCATTAGTTCACTGGATATACCAGCATTATGATATATAGGATGTGTTTCTAATCTATCAATAGTGTCCGTAGCCCAACTAAATCCCATTTCTGGAACTACTTTAGGAGCTGCATCTCTTACCCACAAATTCCAAAGAACTGCCCACATATCTGCACACCAACTTTGAAAACCTTTATCCTCACTTTCAAAAAATCGTTTATTAATACTTTGAAGATAATTTCGAATAATAACACAATCGTTCATAACCTTACTCCAAAACTTAGCATCTATATTTTTCAATAGATATTGAGCTCCTCCTGAATCAAGATTATGCTCTTCCGCTATCTGTCTACTAGTTCCAACTATACTTGTAATTTCAGCAAGAACGTCTATAGATTCATATTCAATTTTTCTTTCAGGTAGAACATCATTTAGTTTACTATTAAAATAACTAGCATTAATATAACTATTTGTATCAGATACATAGTTTATATTATTCTCAATGAGATGATCTATATTAAATCTTTCACTAAATATAATATCACAATCACAATAAAAAATGGCATCAGCTACTCTTTGAGGATTATCTTTAAAATATCTCCATAGAACATAAGGTCTTAAAACAGAAACATAAATATCTAGTAATGATGTTATGTCATGATCATCCGTATAATATACAAATTCTGCTTCAGGGTATAAATTATTAATTCGTTGCCACTTTGGTAAATCTGGTTGTCTGTCTTTGGGAGTAAACACTAAGATGATAGCATCTTTTGAGTGATTAATCTTTTTTAAACTTTCTAACCATAGGTGAACTTGCCAAGTGTAATAAGTATCGTCGGGCTGTGCACAAATGAATTTAAGATCTCTCATATGTAGTTGGTTTTTAAATTACAATTAAATTATGAATTAACAGATTGTCCTACTATCTTAATTAGTTTATTAAGTTGAATTAATATATTGTATAATAATTGAGATTCAGGATCTTGTCCTATGGGTCTTGAAGGAATTGTCATGGCTTATAAGTTAAAGGAATTATTCCCAAATATACAAAATTTATCTTCTGATTATTAAAATATATTTTAGATGTACTAATTATACTAAATGATTCTAAACTACCATAAGTAGTTCCATGACTATTTGTAGCATATGCTTTCCAATAATAAGTTCCTTCAGATAGTCCAATAATAGTTGCTGTAAATGGATTTGTTGCACTTCCAGAAATTGTATTATTTAGACTCGTAGGACTTGTTCCATATATAAAACCTTGAGAACTAACATCAAGACCTCCATTATCAAGTAAATATGTTGATAATGTTACATTTTGAGTAAGAATATCAACAGTTGATATAAAATTTTCAATTGTTGGATTACTATATATATCTATACCTGAGATAGTAAATTGTGATAATGATGCCTGAGATGACCAATATGTACCATACACATTTCCTAATGTATCACGAGCTACTTCATTTAATGGAACTCCATCTTGTACTCCTAGATACTTATTAATAAATGTTCCTACTGTTCTTTGTCCTATATTTTCAGTGATAGACCAGTTATCTGCATCTGATACATTAATAAATATCATCTGACGATTTGTTCTAAGATCTACTAGATATTGTCCAAACATTAATCCTCCATAAGATTGATTTCCTGTAGGAGGATTATCATTTTTATGTAATCTAGGAATAGCAGTTAAATGTAAATCAGATTTTCTAAAAGCAACAGATCCCCAACCATATCCATAAGTTGTAGGATTAGCACTAGCTTGTATTTCAACACCTAAAAAAATATGTGTGGAATTTTGACACATATCATCTGTACCTTGAGGACTATATACCCATCCTGCAGGAGTCATATCTGATTTTCTAATCTTATGAATCTCATTGTAGGTTCTTCCTGTAGCAGGATCATATCCCGAAATAAATCCATTATAAGGAGTATCGAAAGCAACATATAAGTAGTTACTATCTGTTATAGCACTATGAACAGTTCCTTTATATGCTGCATTATATCCTCCTGATATATATCCTCCTTGTGAATCTTCATCATATACTGCTATAGCAATATCAGATAAGGATAATGTAGTTGATGGATTATATTTAGTAGAAGATATGAATGCTGTAGCAGGATCTACTTTATATATTTTTCTAATAGTTGTAAATGATTCAAAATATAAAAACTCACCATCAGTTATTATAGGAGCAATAGAATTTACTTTTCCAACTTGATAAACTTTATAATCATTTACAATCGGATCAAATTCTAAAACCCAATCATTACTATTTACAGATTGATTATAAAATGTAGCATATATTTTACCTTTACATACTACAACTTGTTCTAGATTTGTACTAGCATTACTAGGAAGTGTACCTACCACAGGATTACTAACATATATCGGATATTCCTGATATGCTGTTATATTTTCTTGAGGAGTTCTTATTAATAATCCTGGATTTGTAGGAAAAGGATTTCCTCGTGTACCTCCATACCAATATCCATTATAAAATTCTGTTCCATGAACTAATTCTGCATAAAATGGTATAGTAAAAGTTACTTTAGCATCTTCATTAATTACTACTGGATCGGCATATGCAGCATCCTCAAAATAATGAAAATATGGAGTAGAAGACCCTGAATAATGTTTTATACCCCCACTATAATAGTAAGGAGCAATTGAGTATGAATGATCTTGAGTTATTCCTGTAAAAATAGAAGTTAACTGATTTGTACTATTAAATACAATAGTTGCTCCATCCAATACATCTATTCCAAAACTATCTGCTGCAAACTCTGTAACTGTTACAGAAAAACTACTACTACTATTTCTTACAATAGATGTAATATTTACTGAAACGAGAGGTATATCATATGTATATATAGGATTATTTTGTAATACTGGATTACTGGCTCCCATACTCCAAGTTGATCCAAAATCAAATCCAGTAAAGTTGCTTTGAACTACCATCTGAGCAGCAGTAAATCCTATTTGATTTCCTACCTCATCAATAGGAGTCATACTTACTACAGCATCTTTATTATAAAACTGATGAGATTGATCATATCCAGATATTCCTAGTTTAGAAAATATAGGTCTATTATTATAATCTGAATTAGAAAGATCTCCATTAAAAATATTACGCCTATGAATTGTAGTAATTGATGCTCCATTAATAAATCCTGATTTTCCAACAGTAGTTCCTCCTGGAAGAGTATTATTTCCACCATTGATATAGAAATTTCCTAATACTAAACAATCTTGAACAATAGGTCCAGCTCCACCATTTTGAGCACCGTATAGAATATGAAGTGTGTTAGTAGTATTGATATTAGATTGTGTAACATTAATATTAGCTAAAACCAAACATTGCTGCAAAATTGTACTAGTTTGTAATGTCTGTACTATCATACCACTACTCATGTCTATACTTCCTCCACTAGGAGAAAATGATGGAACAATTATTTGACATTTATCTATTGTACCAAATACTGTACTAAATAAAAACGGAAGATTTTGCTCACCTGATATAGCAGGAGCTAATCTATATAGATTAACATTACTGACATTACAATGGATATCACATTTAAATATACTTCTAATATTACCTTCCATTGTAATATTAGAGATTACACTAGAAGCTCCAATTATCGGTCCAACGTATATAAAGTAACTAATTAGTGAACTTCCTATAGCTACTATATGAACATTTTGAAGAGTAATAGAGGTTAGGTTGTTTGCATTTTGATAGACAACAGTAGATGCACCTGATGTAACTCCAGATGTATATTGAAATTTAATATTAATTAATGACAATCCATTCCAGAAAGTTAAACCGCTACCGAAACCGTTACCTGTTACTAAACTGGTAATAGTTTTATTATTACCGTCTAGATGTCCTTTCAGATCAAATGTTAACGATCTATAATAATTTACCTGACTAATCATATCAACATCATTCATCACCTTCATGTAGGTGGTGGATGTATTTAGATTCAGAGCATTGACGAATTCAGCAGCTGTTGTTATTTGCCACGGATCACTAATAATGCCTGTTCCTGCTCCTGTCCAACTCATTATTATGATTTAATAAAGTATATTACCATTGGATCTTTTACAGCAATTGCATCATATTCTGCTTGAGTTAATACTTGAATTCCTGTAAAAGAATTATTCACAAATAAATTCTGAATTCTTGCAACAAGTTTTGCTACAAGAGTTGTAAATCTTTCAAACTGTTTAGCGATATACCATAACAGATTTGCTTGAGAAGATTGACCTATTTGTTTACTAGGTACCGACATACATTTAGTATTAATAATTACAAATATACAACATTAATGAAATAAATCATAGAATGCTTTTTTAATAGCTAATCTAAAGATTTTAAACTTATTAAGATCTGTCTCTATTACAAGTTCTTCCTTTTTAATTCCATTGATTATTTGATCTTTCAATGTAATTGCTTTCTGTACTTCTACAGAAATAGAGGCAACTATTAGGGCCTTCTCTCTCTCTATATTAGCAATTTCTAATTTTAAATTTGCTTCAAGAGTCGCTTTTTTTGCATTAAGAGCATTTAATTTTGCATCAATGCTTGTTGCAACTTCCATTAATGTACTCATTGTAGAGGTATATAATTATTAAGTAATTGAAATTGAAATTTCATCTCTGCTATTAATAGCATCTTGTATAAGTGGAAACAGTTTGTTAAAGGTATCTCGACTGTTTATCACCTCTCCTTTGATCTTATTTTGACCAACAAGAATGCAACCGTCAGTATCCTTGTCAGTGTTTCCTGAGTGAATACGAATACCATCAAAGCCTGGTACATTCAAAACATGAGGCATATCTCTTTGAAATCTGTTTGAGAAATCAATAATTACCTTATATTCTCCAGCTGGTATGCAAGTTTCATTCTGTATCTTAATATCTCTTGGTACATCCTCTAATGTATCACAAAAGTATTGACTATCAATAAATAGATAACCGATTGTGTAAGTGTCCTTAAAATAGGTACGTTTAAGTTCCAGTTTCATATTATTCTATACTTTATTTTGTACTAACGTCATTGCCGATGTTCCTAAAATTAAACTAACTAATGAATATATAATTACATTATCTATTGCTACTTTAAAGAATACTCCATATAGCACAACTATTATATATATCACTAAAGCAACAAGAGCAATGAATCTTTTACTACTCTCTGGCTTATCAGCATTAATTAAATTTTTTAGATATTCTAACATTCTTAAAGTTTAATTTTCCAATAACTCTGTATCCCATATACAATCTGACCATTAAAATCAATTCCTGTATATATACCATATATTTGGTCTCTCTTATTTTTTAGAAGAAATCCTGCAGTAATCTGATGAACAGGACTAATATTAGTTCCTTCTATAGAACCTCCTACATACACTTGATTTACTAATTTAGAAGACTTAATTATAGTTGTATTTATCTCTGGAATATTTAAATGATATTTATAAGTTCTTCCAGAAATAACATTTTTAGTTAGAGTATCTACCACAAAAACACTTCCAAACTTATCTAATTTTAAAGTATCATTAATAATATTATTTCTAAAATATAAAGTTAGAAGATCACGATACTGCTTTAATAGTTTATTATAATTTGGATTAGGAAGATAAAATGTATCGATTTTTGATTCTCCTGCTATCTTAATTACTTTTGGTTTAGAGTAAATCGTACTATCTTTTTTAATTATTATTGTATCGTGTTTAATTATAGGTTTATCAATCGTTGTAGATTTACTACATTTACCTAAGAAGAGTAGTATTAGTAAAACTCCAATTATTAGATATAGAAAATATTGTTTTATAAAGTTCATTTTTTGAAATTACCATAAATATTGAATACCCATTCTGCAATTAATCCAAGAGCTACAATCACTGCGCCTGTCCATACAAATCTATTTCTAAACGTATCTTGTTCCTGAATCTGTTTATCCTGTAACTCAAGTTTTGTCTCAAGTTTCTTAATCTTATCCTTTAATGTAACAATTTCTTCAATAAACCCTCCAGCTTTCGTTAGAGGATTTCCAAGAATTGCATCTACAACTTGGGTGAGCTTTGCATCTATAGAAGTGACTTTCTCTTCGAGATCAGAGAGTTGCTGCTCCATACTTTTTAATTTTGCGTTTACAGATGATTCAGGAATGTGATCCATATCACTAAGATTAATAATCAGTTATAAAAAATAATACACGTAGGTACATATTCTACGTGTATTGAGTTGATATAGTATCATAATAGGGATTATAATAATAAACAAATCTATATATAAATCTTAACATCACCAAATTTTTTTTATTTTTGTGTAAACCAATATTTTACTTTATGAAACTATTAAAAAATCCAAGAATTTTATTCCTGCCAAGTCATCTATCTACAGGAGGAATGCCTGCATTTCTTCTAAAGCGTATCGAGGTTTTGCAAAAATATACTAATGCTAAGATATTCGTAGTTGAATATCAGTGTGTATCTTTAGAATTTACAGTTCAACGAAACACAATCAAACTCTTATTAGGAGATAATTTTCAAACTCTAAATGAAAACAAGATGCAACTATTTGATATTATTAAAAGTTGGCATCCTGATATTATTCATATAGATGAAATGTCTGAAAGATTAGATTATCAAATGACTAGTAGATTATATGATATAAATAGATCTTACAAAATAGTTGAAACTTGTCATGATATATCATTTAATCCTCAAGATAAGATATTTCATCCTGATATATATATGTTTTGTACACCCTATCATCTTACTACTTTTGCTAATTTACCAGGATTAAAATCAATATTACAATTTCCAATAGATGAAGTTAATAATGGAACATTAACTAAACTTAGAGCAAAAGAAATTTTAGGAATGGAACCCTCTATGAAACATGTTTTAAACGTAGGACTTTGGACTAAAGGAAAAAATCAAGAGGAAGGATTAAGAATTGCAAGACTATATCCAAATATAAAATTTCATTTTGTTGGAAATCAGGCAAATAATTTTATAGATTATTGGAAATCGTTGATGAAAAATCTTCCAAAAAATGTAAAAATATGGGGAGAACGTACTGACGTGGCAATGTTTATGAAAGCTGCAGATATATTCATGTTTAATTCTACTTGGGAATGTAATCCATTAGTATTAAGAGAAGCAATATCAAATCATCTTCCTATAATTGCAAGAGATTTGCCACAGTACGGAAATATGTTTAAGAAATATATTAATCCTATTACTTCTGATTTAAACTTAATTAAAGCAGATTATGAAGTTCCTATAGATAATACATCGGAAGATTGGGCAATAAATCACGTTGACTGTTATAATTTTATTGTGAATAATACAATTTCGATAGCACCAACTCCAAAGATATCTATTACTCAGCATTTTGTTGAGAATCCGTTCTTAGAGATATTAGGAAATAGTGATAAAGATTACACTGTTAAATTTTTAGATTCTGATAATGTATGTTATTATGAAAATACAATTAAATCAAATCATTGGATTAAATTAAATAGAACATGGTTTACTAAATGGACTACTGAGATATGGTCTGAAAATAAATTATTGTATAAAAATACATTAGACTATACAGGAAAACGTGTATATATTGCATTTAATAGTAAAGCTCTTGGAGATACAATTGCTTGGATTCCTTATGTATTAAAATTTCAAGAAATACATAATTGTCATGTAATTGTATCAACATTCAATAATGCATTATTTAAAAAAGTATATCCAGAACTAGAGTTTATAAATCCTGGTGAAATAGTATATGATATATATGGAATGTATAATGTTGGATATTTCTATAATAATGATAAAGAACCAACATTTCCTAATTCAGTTCCGTTGCAAAAAGCTGCATGTAATATTCTTGGATTAGCATATGAAGAACTAATTCCTAGAATTAATTTTACTCCTAAGAAAAGATTATATAAATACAAATATGTAACCATTGCCACCAATTCAACCAGTGGTTGTAAATATTGGAATAAAGTAGATTGGCAAAAACTAGTAAACTATATAATAGAGAGAGGATATAAAGTGATAAATGTATCAATTGAAAAGAATCCTCTAGACTATGTAGAACAAATCGAAGATACATCTATAGAGAATACTATGCATACAATTTATCATAGTGAACTCTTTATTGGTCTATCTTCAGGATTAAGTTGGTTAGCTTGGGCACTAAAGAAGCATGTAGTAATGATTGCTAATTTTACAGGAGATAATTATGAGTTTCAATCTAATTGTACAAGAATAATTAATAAATCTGTATGTCATGACTGTTGGAGTACGAATCGATTAGATGCTGGAGATTGGAATTGGTGTCCATTATACAAAAATACTCCTCGACAATGGGAATGTCAGAAGAGTATTAATGCCAATATGGTTATAGATAAATTAAAAGAACTACTATAGAGTAGCACTTTCAATATTTATTATTCCCAAGTATAAATAAATTGATAAGTATATGCCAACACTCCAGAAGTTAATGCTGTAGTGATTGTTTTATTTCCAACTAGAGCTATGAATTCTCCAGGATTAACATATATAGGTTGATCAAAGTTAGAAACATAGGCTGGCTGTTGCAAAAGAGTTCCTGCTGCTGCTGTAGCAACAGTAATACTAGTTAACTCTGGAAGCATAACTCTTCGTGGAGCTTTCGTAGTAGCTGCTTCCGCAGTAGTTAGTGCTGCTGCTGTATGTCCAAAAGCTATATACCACTCTGTATATGATGGACCTCCTGCAACAACTGTTTGAACCATTCCTGATAACTTAATACCTGTTACAACTAATCTTCTACCTTGTACACCTACAGTTCCTCCAGGAATCTGATATGATGCAAATATTCCATCAACATTAGCAGCAAGACCTGTACTTAAAGTTTCATATATTCTTCCTCCTAAAGAGTTAGGTAAGTTTGCAGTTAGAGCTCCGTTCGCAGGAACTGCAGCAGTGGGTTTTACTAGTGTACCTGAAGTTACAGTTCCTGCAATAAGTTGTCCCATTGCAGCACCACCAGATAGACCTTGATAACTACCAAAACAACGATTTCCTCCTTCTCTGTAACTTCCACCACCAGTAACTCCACCAAGTCTAACATTATATTTAGAAAGAGTTGCACTTAAAGCAGTACCAGCAGCACCACCAACAATTGCGTGTCTAATGTGAAATGGAGCAGTTGCAGATGATATTGCTGTTCCTTGTCCCGATGGTATTGCTATATCTGATAATAGCTTTGCACCATTGCCATCGTTGACCCAAAACTCAACCTCTACGGATGATATGTATAAGATAAATTGATACTTCTTGTTATTGGTATATGCCCATGTTCCAGCTCCTGCGGCCAAAGGGAAGATACCAGTTGATGTCTCTGTTCCATTATAGTTTAATATACCTTGTAATCCTGAAGCATTTAACCTAAAATAAGCTCCATCAGAAGGTGCAAATGGATTTGTAGTTGCTCCATAAAATAAACCAAAATCAATAATTGTATTTGATGTAGGTTGAGCTGTAAATGCTAGTTCCATATCACACGATATAGTTCCAGTACCAATAATAGGAAAACATGCATAGGTTTGTAGAGTTGCTCCTGATGCAGAAGTTGTTACACCAGTCGGATTAGTATTATATCCTCCCGCTGTCCAAGATGGAACTAAATTGACTGCTGTTGCTATAATAGTATGCTTTCCTGTATTTTGTGATGTATAGTTAAATAATTCATCATCAAGAATAGTATCTTGTGATACTCTAAGACGATAATCATCATCCGTTTCTGGAGATAATAGATATGGATTTCCAGTTAATGCTCCTTCATCATTAACACTTTGAATTCTAACATTTCCAATATTTTTAGGATTTCCAAGTGAATCTACTTCAGGAATAATCTTTAATTGATTTGTTCCTGCTACTTCTGCTACATTGCCTGAGACGTTACCCTCAATTCTTATTCCTGCCATGATTTTTTATTTTTTAAATTTAGTAATTAATTATATAGTCTACATTAAATGTTCCATTTAATCTCCAATCACTAATTGCTGTAAGATCAAAGGATACTCCAACTACTATGTTTCCAACACTTAACTTAATTGGTACAATCTGATGTTCTGTTATATTATGTGTTGCTGTAGCTCTTGCTGGAATTATAGGTATGATTATAGATGATGATGTAACATTTGAATTAGTTATAGTAGTAATGATCATATTTGTTCCTGGAGCATTACCAAAATTAATGGTACTAGTTCCTAATTTAACATTACCTACGCCACTTGTACCATTACTTCCATCCTCTCCATCCTCTCCACTTGTACCACTTGTAGAAGAGGTTCCAGACGTTCCATTTGATCCATTTATTGATACTCCTGAACTACCAGAAGTTCCATTAATACCCGATGTACCATTACCACTTGATCCTGATGTACCATTTGAACCATTAGTTCCACTAATAGTTATACCTGATGTACCGTTTGATCCATTACTTCCCGATGTACCATTAGTACTAACTCCAGAAGTGCCACTAGATCCGCTGATAGTTATACCAGATGTTCCTGAACTACCAGCAATCGTTATTCCACTCGTACCTCCTGTTGATGAGGTTCCATTACTACCATTACTTCCTGATGTGCCGTTAGAGCCAATGCCAGAAGTACCGCTAGTTCCATTTACTGTAAGACCACTACTACCAGATGTACCATTCGAACCGT
>TBL_comb47_HYPODRAFT_10000780_pt1 | contig 42118 bp, 71 predicted proteins | sample TroBogypolimnion_40_FD_10682 | JGI IMG/M metagenome (IMG submission 10682)
ATACCTGAAATAGTAAAACCTATATCTAAAGATTCTGAATATTTGGGTATTAAGAGTGAGAATTTAGTGCCTATATTAATTAATGCAATTCAGGAATTAGAGAAAAAAGTAGAAGATTTACAAAAGCGTATAAAAAATTAAATAAAATACATTAAATATGAAACAAATTGAACCAGTACAAATGTGGTACAACGGACAAACAGTAGAAGCTGATACTTTAAACTCTTATGTAATTAATGACAATTTAAGTACACAAGCAAATTTTTGGTACGGAATTGGTACAGCAATTGATATGTATCCAATGGTTGGATTGACTCCAATAGCATCAGGAAATTTAATTATGACAGGTGCAGATTATCTTGCTTATGAAACTAACCAATATGCATATGATTGGATAGCTAAACAGCTTAATCTTACTATTGTTGGTAATTATCCAGAGCCTACAACCACTACAACAACCACTGTAGCTCCTACTACTACAACAACATCATCAACATTAGCTCCAGAAACAACTACCACTACTACCACTATAGATCCTACAACTAGTACCACAACAACAATAGTGTAAATAAATTTTATTATTTAATATAATTGTAGTATTTTTGTAAATAAAATAAACCAAAGATGGAAAAAATTGTTCTTAAGCTCTATGAGTTTTATGCTCTAGAAGCAGAGTTAAATGGATTAACTAATCAGCAAACTGGTGAAGTGATTTCTAAAGGCTTATTAGGTGAAAAGCTAAAGTTAGTTACAAAGTATTGGTTAAATGATTTAATCAAGAAGGTAGCTGATGTAAAGAAAGATTGTGAATCTTTGAAAGAAGAAATAATCAAGAAACATGGATCTAGTGATGATCAAGGTAATTACAGTATACAAATGTATATAAATCAGGTGATGGATGAATCTGGAAAGATGATTTCTGGAGATCCTAATCCAGAATTTATACAGTTTCAAACTGAATACAATGCTCTCTTACAAGAAGAAAGAGAACTAGAATATAAACAATTATCAATTGATATTCTAGATGGTATTGAATCAGAAGGAAACTATCCTGTATTCTTTACTCTTCTTCAAAATGCATAGCATTAATAACCTTTGACATAGAAATACCCTTATGACATTCAAACTGTCTAGGGGTATTTTCATTGACTGGGCACCAATTCCAATCTCCTTTATTAAATCTAAATAAAGGATTATGCCAACATCCATGACACACATCTGTATTAGTGATGCGTGTGCAATTGGATGTGAACTCATGACCATCATTTGTAAAGTTACTAATAATTACACTATGTTTTCCAAGAGCCCAGTTAAGCCAGCTTAATCCACTAGATAGTCCTATATAGTCATCTGCATAATACATATATTTCATTACATTCTCTAGTGATGTATCTTCTAGCTTCTCTGCTCCATAATCATCTGCATCTTTGCTCATCTCAAACACTCTATACCCTTTACTTTTTAACTGTTCAATAAGTTCTGGCCAGTAATACCAATGCTTACATTGTGCTGTAGACTTTGTAGATATACAGATGTACTTACTTATTACAGGTCTTTCTTTTGGAACAAAAGCCATCTTAGGAGTTATTTCTTTGAATGGTAAGTTAAGAATATTACTAGCTGCTTGTTGTAATGGTATTAGAATAGGATTAGTAGGTTCCATAGATGTATTCCAATGCCACCCAATATTAAACATACCAATGATATTATTTACCACAGTTCCTCTATCTACAAACTCTAGCTCAGGATATGCCTCTTCAAATAAGAAGTTCTTAAATGTAGAAACAATCACTTTGCATTTATATGTATTAGCAAACTCTAAGCAATAAGGCATCCATGCTACTGTATCACCAAGTGCTGAACTATCAAATGTAATAAACACTCTCTTACCCTCTAGTTCATCTAGAAAGTTAATTTGCTTTATTGTACGTCCTTCCCATCTCATTATCACACTTATATCAGATAGGTATTTTCTATCTAGCTTTGCCCAACTTCCTGGTTTAAGCTTTACATCATATACAACTGACATAGAGGTGTTATCATAGAACATAACATCATACTCTCTATTCTTCCCTTCATCTTCTATTATTTCAAAATATAGTCCATCAACGTGGTGTATTTTATATATTATCATAAATATCTACATAAAGGTTTTTTGTTCTTACACTATCGTATTTATCATTTATCTTAAGTATGTTCTTGTAATATCTATTTAATGTCATACATACAACATTCCAATCCCAGGATAAACGTACATCACGCATCTCTCTTCTACGCTTACCGTATGTATTTATTGTATTCTCAATACCTTCAATCACTTTTTCTGTAGTGCATTCATTAATCACCCACATACCATATATGTGTCTAGTTCCTCTATATGTTCCTACAATAGGAAGACAGGCACTACCAGCTTCACACAATGTAAGATTGGGATGTCCTGCTTCTAAGAAAGAAGGATGTAAGAATATACTGTGTGATTGATATAGGTCTCTAGTTTCATCATCTGTAGGATTGGTGAGCTTTAATGTTAATTTATCATATTCTAATAGATCAGAATGATGTTCAAAGAACTTATTGTTATCTGGTGTACCAGCAATAGTGATGGGTAAATCAAGAGCCTTAGCTGCTTCTATACCATATCTAAATCCTTTTCTATCAATACTACTATCTCCTGCTAGTCCATTATTAGCTATCATTAATAGAGAATGTGATGTTCTTTCAGTGTAATTAGGTTGAAAGAAATCTGTATTAGCACCATGTCTAAGATAGAACAATTTATCCGTATCATTAAAATAATCTATTAGATATTCAGCATGTGTAAAGGATATAATAGATCCTTTCATAGCTTCCAGGTTCTGGTTAAACACCCAGCTATCTTTACCATACCATTCTGTATGGTGATCATGTAGTGAATATACATAAGGAATATCTCTATCTCTACAATATAAAGCTTGGTTAGCTAGGTGGGTGTGTACTATTGTATCAGGCCATTTCTCTAGCTCATTCATGTATTTGATCTCTACAGTGTTACCTAACTGTTCAAGGCCTTTTTTATATTCCCATGTAAGTCTTTCTACAGCACCCCAACCATTTGGTGGGATGGTGATAAGTCCTGTGGCCACTTGTACTATTCTCATTTTCTAAATGTTTTATAAGAGTTATCAATTAATGAAAACCCATCAGCTTGTGTTGTGAGTCTTTTCTTTACAATACCCATGTTACGTCCATTGAATATAGAATTGAAATACATATCTGCAGCATCCCATTTCCCAGTTCTCAATCTATATTTTAAATAACGACTTGTGTTATAAGGAAACATAATACATTGAAGTCCAATAATGTGATTGGTTATATACATATCATTATTAATTTCCTTAACTACAGGGCTTTGTGGCCAACCATGCTCTAATGTATCTTTATCTCCAAAGGACATAAACTCTATTCCATTTGGAACTATATGATTAGAACATCTTTCTACAACATTGATGAAGTCTTCTATATCTCCCTCAATGATACAATCTCCTTCACACACCATTAAGAAGTCACAATCATAAAATTCACTTAAGATGGCATCTTTGAATGCTTGATAACATCCATAATGTGCTGGTGTGAGGGCTGTTCCAACTCTTTGTATGGTAGACTCATCGAAGAGGTCCATTGAGACACATAAGGGTCTGAGACAGTTATACACTGGGGGTAATGATTTATAAGGGTCATTAATGTGTAGGAAGTACCCCCATCCATATTCACTAACTCTTTCAAGAGACTTTCTACTAGCTTGTTCTCGCTCATCGTTTAATGTTGTTTGTATGTGAACTAATTTAATTTTAGGCTTGATGTTCTTGTACTCAAACTTTCCAGTGTGATTATATTTATTTATTGTAGATGGATTCATCTCAAATCTTTCTGTCTTATAACATCTATCTCCATCATAAAACTCTAATATAATAATGTTATTTTCTGTATAAGTGAACTCATACTTCCATTCTCTGCTATTGTTAATATTAACTATAAACATAGCACCATCTATGTGGAATCTAAAATGTCTATCATCTACATTATATGTATAGAAATAGAACATGTATTTATTATGTTTTCCTACAATAGGAAGAATAGAATAATACTCACTGTTACTTGCAACTCCTAGACCACTATTAACTAATAAAGTTTCTTTATTATTTGTAATTACATTTACATCATTTGGATTAAAACTAAACACCACCTTGGATAGGTAGTCTTCTAGATAGTTCTCACATCCTCTTCTGCTACACACATCACTCCATTGCTCTGGTGTACGTATATCATCAAACTCCTTAACAAAGAAATCCACATCAAACAACATTCCATTAGTTTGAATTCCTTTCCCTTGAGGTGTTTTAAGAGTGGCAAGATAGGCTTTTTTATCAGTTTTAAATGCTCTATTGATTGCATCTAAATCATTCTCATGCACAACAACATCATATGTATTATAGAATGCACGTTTATATCCCAGGTTTTGAGCAGCTTTAAATCCATTGTACATATTAGTTAGTACAGCTAAAGATTGATTGCTATCTTTAAGGCCATTGATATTAATCTCAGCATGATAATCATCTGTATGTCTATAGAATTTGGTATAATAACTGTGATGAGTTAATGGATTGTGCCCATCATATACATAATACTTAACCATCTTTTGTATCTCTTCACTCACTGGATAGTGACTAATCAACATAATGTCTCTACCTAATGGCTTCATTGAGTTGATTGTATCCTTGGTGAGCTGCACTCTAGACTCTAAGTTTGGATAGGTTCCTATGATGATGAGTTCTTCATCTATAGTGTCTAAGTTTAATTTTTGTACTAAATTGGTAGTATCAGTACTAATATCTCCAGTTAGATAAACTACATTCTCTTCATCATTATACTTATTACAATACACATCCAGATTATACATCATCTTTATTAGAGAAGGATATTCCATAGCTTCTTTAATAGCTATAGGATTGAGTTCTTTGTTTCCTCTATTTCCTTTAGATGGGAACAAAAAGACATCAGATGCCTGTAAGAAATCAGAAACATCACTACGTTCTCCCCAGATGATACAACTTTCTGGTTTATCAGCCATAAGAGGTTCCCAATATTCCTTAAAGTTACCAGCTTGGTTACCTAGAAAATGAAACTTAATCTTATATCTCTTGAGCTTTTTGGCCATTTCAAATGCATAAGCTTGATTCTTACGCTCTGTAAATAGTCCTACAGTGACAATATGCTTATAATCATGTTCCAGTCCTAGCTTTGTACGTACAGAAGTTTGATCTCTATCTTTAACATCTACAGGATACTCAACTATTTCTATAGGAACATTTAGCTCTATGTATTTAAATACATTATAAGCACTAACAAATATAAACTTATTAGGTAGGTAGTATTTAGATTTGGGATTGAATGAGCTATCGTGTGTTGTTTCAACTATCTTCCAATTCCTTTCTGCATTATATAGATATTCACTACATTCATTATCCATAAACATCTCTGGAAACTCTTCCATAGATATTACGTCTGGTTGAAACTTGTGCATAATTTGCACTAGTTCACCAAACTTACGTTCTCCTAATGAATAGAAGTTTTGTCCTACAAGCTCTATGATTTTATTTCTCTGTATAACAAACTTCCAGGCTAGGAATGAATATTCTATAACAGCTATATCAAAACTATCCTTCAATAACTCTATTTTATTAAGTGTCACCTGTGGAGCTCCTCCTGTTGATAGATGAGGAGTGATAATCAATAGTTTTCTCATATGTTATTATTAATTGCATCTACCACCTGAACCACAGATGGATGACATTCAAACGTTTCTTTTTTCTCTAAACACCCAATCAATGGCTGTACATAATCAATTGTTGGCCAGTATTCAAGAGCATATTTCATATTAGAACTACAGTGTAATCCACATGCTCCTTGTATGTATACATGTCTCCATCCCTGTTCTCCATATCTATAAGGGGTTCTAAACTCAGGATTAATAGCTGATCCTAGTTCAAATATTAGTGTTTCTGTTGTACCTGCTAGATGTAGAATACCACTATCCATGGTAATAACAGCTGTAGCATTATTAATCAAGTACCAACTCTCAGAGATGGATGTTTGGTTCATTAAGTTTATAACAGATTCATTGTTTGCAATTTGCAAATCGTGTACAGGCTTTTGTACATTAAAAAACCCTGTCTCAGAGCTATCCTTACCTATAGCTACCACTTTATATCCCATACCTACCAATGCAGCAGTTAGTTTTATCCAGTTATTTTGACTCCAGGTTCTATTAGGCCAACTGTTAACAGGATGTATCACTATATATTTACCTGATATAGTGTTAACCATTTGTTCTGTAGGTCTATAAAAACATTCCATTTCATTTTTACCAAGCATAAATCCTAGGTGAATGGCATGAAATTGTCTGATATCCATCATATTGTGCTTCATTTCTACACCACGCTCATCTTTCTTACCTACAAGATAGAATGAATTATGTACAATAGAATTCTTACGTATGTATTCCATGTCCACAGAACTATACTTATAACTTGCTTCTACATTAGGATTTTGTTTAAACAGCTCAGGCATGTTTGATATAACAGTGATGCGTTTACCATATGAATCATGAAGCTTTTTAATAGTGGGAGTTGCACAGATGAGATCCCCAAGCCCATTACATTCACTTAAATCTAAAAAGACTGGTTTCATTTGTTGTTTATTTACTACAAAAATACTACTTTTGTTGATAAAAATAAACATTTTTATATGAAAATAGAAGTAAGTGTTGGGGAAGTGGTAGATAAATATACCATTCTCACCCTTAAGACAATGTACATTACAGATCCTTACAAGGCAATGAATGTAATAAAAGAGTTTAATTACATAAATGATGCTCTTACAGAGAAACCAGAAGTGACTAGTGATGAACTTACAGGGAAGCTTTTGAATGTAAATAAAGAGCTCTGGGAAGTGGAAGACCAGCTCAGAGAGTTTGAAAAACAAGGAGATTTTGGCTTTGAATTTATCAACTTAGCTAGGAGTGTATATAGATTGAATGATGAAAGAGCAGACATAAAAAAGCAAATTAATCTTAAATATGGTTCTGCATTTGTAGAAGAGAAGTCTTATGGTAAATATTAATCAAATTAGTTAATAAAAAATTTGGTAATTTGGAAGTTTTTACATAGCTTCGCAGAACTAATAGGTCCCCTCTCAACAAAGAAATAAAACCTTATTTATAAACTAAATAACATAATTGCCCTTAGGGGCTTTTTGTGTTAATATTCCTTTCCATTATGGAACAATTTAACCAAGACTTAGCAAACATGGAAGCTAGACTAACTGACATGGAAGAAAAAATAGATCTAATTGATACAAAATTAACTCAGGTGGTTGATGCTATTCTAGGAAATCCTCTTACAAAAGCTGGAGGATTCATTCAAGATATTGAAATCTTGAAGGCTAAAATTGTTGAATTAGAAAAACAGCAGCTGAAATACGAAGAATTTAAGAAGAAAACCATGTGGACAATTGGTATTGTTTTAGCTATAGGAGCTATTATTCAATACAGCGTTACTATATATTCTAGTTTAATGATGGCAAAGAATCGTCAACTACAACCTACAGAGCAAATAAAACCACAATAATATGAATATTAAGTTCGGATTATCAGAATATTGGGCACCAACCCCAAAAAGTATAAGAAAAATAGCAGATTCAGTAGTGGCAGCTACAACATTTAGTGGAGGTATTACAGTGTTAAATGGATATGCTGTAGCAGGAACTGTTATCTTTGTTATAGGATTTGTAGCTAAGTTTGTATCTAATTTATTTAGCGAAGATACAACAACCCCATAATTATATGAAAACCAGCTATTTATACATAATTATGGCAATATTAATTCTGATATTGCTGTTACAAAGATGTGGAGGAGGTCCTTCTTACATAAAGAATGATACACTTCCCACTACAATAACTATACACGATACTATTAGAATTCATGATACTATTAAAGGAAAGCCTGTATTAGTTTGGCAGAAAGCAGATATACAGTGGATTCATGATACATTATATGCTCCTAGTAATACATATGCTGGCCTACTGGCTCAATATGATTCTCTAGGAGATAGATATTTCTCTAAGAAGGTTTACACCACTCCATACAGCCTAGGTAAATATGGTAATGTTTCTGTTACAGATACAATAGTGGCAAACCAATTAATGTCTTCCTCTATTAAATATAACATAAATGTTCCTACAGAAAGAACAATTGTTACTCTTCACGATCCTAAAGCTAGACAGTTTTATGTAGGGGGAGGGCTCTTTGGAAGTCAATTAGCAGGTCTTTCTGGAGGTTTTGTAGCAGGTATATATAAAGACAGAAAAGATAGAATGTTTGCCATTAGTGCTGGTTATAATACTAATGGAATCACATATGGATTATCTACGTATTGGAAAGTTAAATTGAAATAGACATGGCAAAGTTTACTCCTTACTTCCCTTCAATTCTGAACTCAGAAGGTACAGCTTATGAGAATGTACCTGGTGATACAGGAGGATGCACGCATTATGGATTAATTTTGGATGATGTAAAAACATTCTTCCATAAGCCAAATGCTACATGTGATGATGTTAAAGTATTAACACAAACTGATGCTTTTAATATATATAAAGCAATGTATTGGGATAAGTTCCATGCAGATGATATTACTAACCAATCCCTAGCTACATATATTGTAGATGGTGCTATCAACCAGGGGGTGGGTCTAATTGCAAAATATGTACAGAGTATTGTAGGTGTAACAGCTGATGGTATTGTAGGACCTGCAACAGTGAAGGCTATAAATGCTCATGATGCTCAAGACCTTTTTGATAAACTGAAAGAACAGAGACTTAAAAGATACACTTCTATTGTAGCAAACAATCCCAGCCAACAAAAGTTCTTAAAGGGTTGGATTAATCGTGCAAATTGCATTAATTTTGAAGCTTAAAATAACTTAATAATGAGTATACAACCATTTCCACGTCCTCTTAATTTAAAAACTAGAAGACAAACCGATGATCAACTAGCTAAACTAGGACAGTTAAACCAATTGGTTACTGATACTAATGCAGCAATTGCTGGTAAAGCAGATCAACCTGTAACAAATACAGGTATTCCATTTGAAACTTATCCTCCTGCAGAACTATTTAATGCAGGTCCTAAATATGCATATACAGATGGAGTGAATATCATATCTTATCATATAAGAGGTATAATTCCTTCAATTGATGATAGTGGTAGTATCAGTCAATATTTATGTACTGTTAATGTTGCAGAACCTTTCTTCTTCCCTGGATCAATAACAGGAATGGTTTCAACTCAAGGTTCAGGTGGTACTTATTATAACACTCCTTTAGCAAATGGTGCTTTAATTTATTCTGCTAATTTAAATGGATTAGCTACATTAAGTGGTGTAAGCATTCAATTATATCCTTATATGGGTAATCCTCAACCTGATGGATCTTATAACTTTGCTCTTGTATTAGAAGCAACTGCTTCAGATATTAATCTAAGCGGACTTATATCATATGACTTTGAACTAGGACTTCCTTCATCCCTTACATTAACAATATTCCAAGACTAATAAATATAATAATATGTCATACCCATTTGATATTACAAAACCTCAGCCTACTCATTCACCAGAAGTGCAGGCAATTCTTGAGAGTATTAAAACCACTTCTACAACCACCACAACAAAAGCTTAACAATGGCAAAATCAGTGAGTGACTCTAGGAAAGTCACATTTGGAAAAAGAAAACATGGTAAGGCTAGAAAATCTTCTGGTCCAAAAGATAAACATAAGAGTGTTTATAAAGCACAAGGAAAAAAACACTAATCAACTTGGTTAGAGTAAATGTAATTGAATTAATTATTGTAAATTAATAAGGGTCATTGTTAATAACTAAAGTTAACATACCTTCGTATCTTAAATTGTATTATAATGGCAATACCATCTAGGCAGATAGGTTGGGGCACAGAAGAAAATCTTCTCTGGGAGATATCTAAGCAATTAGAATATCTTAATGGAGTGGCATATAAAGCTAGCACTGTACAAGTGCCATCTAATAATGTTGTATTGGCTAAATTAACTACTAACCAAACTATTACATCTGGATCAGATGTTCAAATACAATACACTGGTGTAACTGATCCTCAAGGATGGTTTAATAGCAGTACACATAAATTTACTCCTACTATTGCAGGGTATTATAATATCTCTTATAGTGTGTTATGGGGCACTGGTACCATCACTCTATCAGAACAAATAAACACTCAGATACATCTTAATGGATCTAATCAACTATATATCAGTCAATCTTTGGTAAACACTGCTATGAACTTCACTCAAAGTGGAAGTGTTATAGTGTATTTAAATGGTACCACTGATTATATCACTATAACAGGATATACATCTTCTGTAAGTGGTAGTCAAACTGTACAGGCAGGATCTGGTACAATATTTACAGCTTCTTTAATCTAATATAACATGGCAATACCTTCTCAACAAATAGGCTGGAGTCAGAAAAGTAAGTTGCTTTGGAATATTTCTAAACAATTACAGCAGCTGGCAAGTGTTATAGGAAAAAATATTCCTGTAACCACAACTACCACTACCACCACTGCAGCTCCACGATAAAGAATAAAAAAAACCAATAACTACATAATATGAGTAAAGAATTAAAGTTTGTAGTTGCCCAACCAGATGATACCTACTATACTTGGCAGGTGCATGCATGGTTGGAAAGCTTGAAAGAACTTGGATATTCAGATAAGGCAATTGTACTTGTGTACACTCCTAGCTTTAGAGAAAAAAGTGATAAGTGGCAAAAGATTCAGGATTTATATCCAGAAGCAGAGTTTGCTTATTATAAAGATGAAGGAGATGTTAGTCAAGTGTTGAATGTGTATATTCCTGTTTTACGTCCATATGTTCTAATGAGATATTTCAAAGAACATCCAGAGATGATTAGCAAAGCAGTGTTTTATTGTGATTGTGATATCCTCTTTACAGATAAGTTTAATATAGATGACTACATAGCTGATGACATTTGTTATCTATCAGATACAAATAGTTACATCAACGCTTCATATTTTGATAGTAAAATAGCTGATGTGCTTCCAGAGAAGCTAGAAGAATATAAAACTAGAGATGTACTAGCTGAAATAACAAGCTTAATAGGTATCACTAGGGAAATAGCAGAAGCTAACAATGATAATTCAGGAGGAGCACAATACTTCCTTAAAGGAGTGGATGCTAATTTCTGGGCAAAGGTGATGAATGATTGTATTATCATTAGAAGATACTTACAACACATCAACAAACAATTCTTTGCTGATGAGAATAAAGGATTCCAAAGCTGGTGTGCTGATATGTGGGCTGTGTTATGGAACCTTTGGTTGAAAGATAAAGAAACTAAAAACATTCCAGAAATGGATTTCTCTTGGGCATCAGATGATATAGAGAAGGTAAATAAGCTAGGTTTATATCACAATGCTGGAATTACATCTAATGACATGCCTGGATATCAGGCTTTCTATAAAGGACTCTACCATACGGGAAAAGATCCTTTTAAAGACAGTCAAATAACTAAGGTGGCTAATAATGAAGACTCTATGAAAAGAGGTACATATTATTATGTTACAAAACTTATACAATTAAAAGAAAAATATAACCTCAACTATTAACCTAATTAATTAAGAATTATGGGAAGCATTAACAAAAGGGATTTAAAAGCTTATGTTCGTTATGATGGTAGCGGACGTGTGGTAGCAGGTAGTTTAGTACTACGTAGATCTATACCAAAGGTAGGCAAATGGCAAGAAGTACAAGGATACCAATGCTGCAATCAAGATCAACAAACCATTGTAGTTACTGTAGAAGGTAGCTTTCCTATTACAAGTGTGGACTTTACAATAGTTTGTAACACAGGTCCTGGTTCTTACATGACTGTATACACTACACACAATGCAGCTGATATTTATGCATTAGCTTCTTTGTTGAATCAATATGCTTCACAGTATGGATATTTCAAAGTGGATGCGTATGGTGAATTACTATTAGAAGTGAACTATGATGTATCTGCTATATTTGCAGCTGGTGGATGTACAGAATTGCAAGCTGCAGCATATGCTGACTAATTAAAAATATAATCATGATAGATATAAATAAGATTAAAGCAACTAATGCTAAGGTGAAGGCTATAATTAGTGGTGAAATTACTACAACTACCACCACTACAATAGAAATACCTACAACCTCTACAACAACAACTATTGTAGAAGAAACTACAACCACTACCACTACTATTGTATAATGCTAGTTAATAAAAAGTTTTTCCCTCAAGTGATGAATGACAACGAAGTTGCTTATTTTGCTCATTTAGAAGGAATTATATCTTCTGTGGATGAACTTTCTAATTTAGAGATTACACGCAATCCACATTCATATCATTTTAGACTGGCTCCTAGCCTACCTATGTACAATGATATGCTTCTAGAAGAAATATTAAAGCTGCATAACATATTTCAAATCAAGCTAGATTTAAGTAAGAGTATTAAAAGCTCTGCTACAATCACATTTGAAATATCATTAGATAGCTAATGCCTGTTATTTATAAAATATTATCTCCTTCTAATAAAGTCTATATTGGTCAGACTTGGAACTATAAAAAAAGAATGTCAGGATATAAGAATATATCTTGTAAAAGACAACCTAAACTTTATAACTCTTTATTAAAATATAGTGTTGATAACCATTCATTTACAATAATCCATGAACTTCCTGAAGATATAAGCCAAGATATTCTTGATATGTATGAACAGTTATATATAGATCAATATAGAAACTGTAATATAACTTTGATGAATATTCGAGAAGCAGGTAGTCATGGAAAACATTCTTTAGAAAGTATTGACAAATTAAAAAGAGTAAATTTAGGAAGAAAATGCTCTGATGAATTTAAAAAAAGGAGAAGTAAGATTATGAAAGGTAACACTTTAAGATTAGGCTCATCTCAATCAGAAGAAACTAAACTAAAGATGGGAAATTCTAGAAGAGGACAAGTTAGATCTGAAGAAACTAAGCTCAAAATGAGAAATTCAGCTATTGGTAAAAAAAAGTCCCCAGAACATGTTAGAAAGGTAGTAGAGGCAAAAAGAAGAAATAGAGAATTGAAACTTGAAATAAATTTGGAAGGTATATAGAATTATACATATCTTTGTTATTAAACCAAAAATTAAATATATGTCAGAAGAGACAGTAGAAACAACTAAAGTGGCAACCTTTGATCCTAATAAGAGATATACATGGCCACAAGATGTTGAATTAACTATTACAGGTGGTGAATTCGGAGTGATGTTAAATGCAATACGTGCTATAGCAGAAGCAACAGGAATAGCTCAAACAGCTGCACAAGTTATTGAAGGTGCTCTTGTTAGAAATGTTGAAGCAGGTATTATTAAAGAAGCTCCAGAACAAAATTAAAACAATTAATACAATGGCAAAAGTAAAGAAATATCAAACTGGTGGTGATGTACCTAAAGGAATGGTTAAAGGTGAAATGACTGGTAGATTCTATGATAAAGAAGCTATGGCTAAACATGATGCAGCTATGGCAGATGCTATGGATAGACAATCAGGTAGGGGTAAATATGCTCCTAAGCAAAACCCTGCTATTGCTAACAAACCTTTATCAGACACTGCTAAGAAACCTACCATGAAAACTGGTGGTAAATTAGTTGGTAAAGCAAAGAAGTTTGCAGCATTAGCTCCTCCTAAGAATAAAATTACATTTGCTGATAAAATAGTAGGTGCTAAAAAACGTAAATAATGGCTAGCATTAAAAAAGCAGGTCCTTGGAATCCTCAAAAAGCTACAGCTTATGTAGGGAAAGGTGTTCTCAAAAATGGAGACACTATTCCTGCTATTAAAGGTCCTGCTTCCACTCCTGTTCCTAATGGTCATTTATTAAAGACCAAAGGAGCATTTAAAGGAAGTACACTTAAGAATGGTGGTAAAACACCAGCTTGGCAAAGAAAAGAAGGTAAAAGTCCTTCTGGTGGATTAAATGCCAAAGGTAGAGCTTCATTAAAAGCTGCAGGTCATAATATAAAACCTCCACAACCAGAAGGTGGTTCTAGAAAGAAATCATTCTGTGCTAGAATGAGTGGTATGAAAAAGAAACTCACAAGCTCTAAAACAGCAAATGATCCTAATTCACGTATTAATAAATCTCTTAGGAAATGGAAATGTTAAAACGCAAAGATGGTTCTAAATCACCACGTGGTTTATGGGACAATATCAGAGCTGCTAAAGGATCTGGAAAGAAACCTACAGCTCAAATGCTTAAGCAAGAAAAAAAGATTAGATTACAATCTAAAAAGAAAAAATAATGAAAGTAAGTAAGATGAAAAAGGCTCAAGCTGGCCTTTCGGTTGCTAATAAACGTGTAGGACCAGTTGATCCTAACGGTGCTTGGACTAAAGTTCAAGAAGACAACTTACCTCCCAAAAATAAAAAGACTCCTGTTTCTTTAACAAAAGATAAAGAACAAGGTGCTACTCAAATGAAAATGGGTGGTTCTATCAAAAAGATTGCTTCTGGTAAAAAGATGGCCAAAACAAGTGTTAAGATGGCTAAGAAGAAGAATGAAATTATGATGGATAAAAGCCAAACCATGAAGAATGGTGGTAAAGCTAAAAAAAAAAATTGGATACAAGAAGCAGTAAATCCTAAACATAAAGGATATTGCACTCCAATGACTAAAGCTACATGTACTCCTAAGAGAAAAGCATTAGCAATGACATTTAAAGCTATGGGCAGAGCTCGTAAAGCTAAATAAACAATTAAAAAACTATACTGAAATGGCAATGAAAAAAACTGTTCGTAAGCCTGCAATGATGGCTAAACCAGTAGCTCCTGCAAGAAAAGCTGCTCCTGGTCCAATGATGGCTCCTCCTATGGGTGGTGGTGGTGCTCCACAAGGTCCTGGTGGTCCTGCTCCTATGATGAAGAAAGGTGGTAAGATTAAAAAATCTGCTACAAAGAAATATAAAATGGGTGGCAAGGTGGATAGTTATACTGACTATGCTAAAACATCTGGAAAACCTGATAGTGTTACAGATTATGCTGGTAAAGCAAGCAAATCTGATAGCTACACAGAATACAAAATGGGTGGTAAAATCAAGATGACTAAAGCTGCAGCTGAAAAGAAGTTTGAAAAATCTGCTATAGATAAGAAACAAGATGCTAAAGGTGTTGCTAAGTTAATGAAAACTGGTAAACTTAAAACTGGTGGTGCTGTTAAGAAGTACAAATCAGGTGGTACAGTTTCTATGCAACTTGGTAGCTACGGTAAACAAATTGGCAAAAACTATTCTGGTAAAGGTGGTGGAGCTAAGGTGGCTAAATGCAAAAATGGTTGCTACTAATGGCTGAAGAAAAGAAAATATCTCTTCAATTTGATGAAGGATTTAAAGCTGCAAAGGTAGTTCCTGAAGGAGGAGCTATGTGTGCTAATTGTGCCAAATGGAACAAGGAAACACAACTTTGTGAAGGTAAGTCCTACATCAAATGGAATGGTGGATCTGGAAAGATTCCTGTTGATCCTGAAGATTATGTTTGTGTTTGGTGGAAAGCTCTTCCAAAATCTCAATGGAAGGATTTAAAATAATCTTAAAAACTTAAGCTATGTTAAACTTTATTTTCCCTTTGATTGTTGGAGGTCTTATTGGATTTACTGTTGGTGCATTTTTCTTTATTAAGGAAGAAGATCTCATTGATTCAGATGTTAAGAAAATTGACACTGTAGTTAATGATGTAGAAACAACTGTTAAAGAAGATGTAACTAAGGTTGAAGAAGAAGTAAAATCAATATAATATGAAAGCAGGTAAACCAAGAAAGGCACCAAAGGTAAAACCTCCTAGTAGGAAAGCTCCCAACTTTATGAAGGAAGCTGATACAAAAGAGAGACTTAAAAGTCCTATGTGGCCAATGAAACAAAAAAGATTATCAAAATGATTTGTACAGTACATGATATCTATTACGAGGGTGATTGCCCTAAATGCTTAGAACAGAGTAATATATAATTAAAAAAGCCCCCTTTAATCAGGAGGCTTTTTTGTTTCTCATAAGATCATTTATATACTCCATGAAGGCCACATGTCTTATATAATGATGTGTTAGATGGTTGGTTAGAAAGTCTCTGTCTTTATCAGATAGACTTGCTATTAATGTAGGGACATATTTACTGCCTTGTTCCCATAGTTTTGTATAATGTGACTGGAAAGGAAACCAGCCATTCAGTTTAAGACTGCTGTCAATAGAAATGTTATTCTCCTCTAGCCACTTTCCCATACAAACATCTTCATACCTATATCCTTTATTAGTCATAGAACTAGTTCCCTTGATAACACTAGGGGATATAAAATATCCACATCCTCCAGAGGGATAGGCTAATGTTCTATCGCCAGAATAACAACCTATCATATTATGGCCATAAACTTTAGACTTATCTAATGTTTCTATGATTGATTCAAACATAGAAACATTTAGAATAGCATCATCATCTATAAACACTAACCAATCATATTCATCAAACTGACTTGTAGATCTCACTACATTGATGAAGTTAACTGTCTTCTCCTCATTGCTCTCATAACCATCATCTAATGATCCAGAGAATTCAGGATAGTTTCCTGTTAACTTGTCTGTAAGACAAACATAATCAAGAGAGCCCAACCATGTGTTAACACAGTTGGACACTCTATCAGAATGCTTATTACTAGTTTTGAGTATTACCTTGTATTTCATAATTACAATGCTCTAAATTTCACTACATCATCTCCTTCAAGAGTGATTTCTGATTGATAAACCTTACGTTCTCTTTTCATTCCTTTCATTTTATTGGTCTTAGGATCAATATCAGGAACATTTTCTGAACGCTCATGCATATCATCTAATAACACTAGAAGATTTCCATCTTCCATCTCTACAGATCTAATCACTTTATTTAGGTTAAAGCTATCTGTTCTTGTAACTTCTCCATCTTTTCTTGAATAAAAAAACTGACTCATTTTTATTGATTTAATTGTTTATAAAACTGTTCTGATAAATGTTGCAATTCGTATGCATACACTTCATCTGTTTCAGGAGATAGTTCTATTCCTACAGCATGTAATATTGCATATGTTAAATGAACTAATTCATGATGTACAATAGATGTATTCTTACTACTATTAACTGGTAACCACACTACAAATGTAGTGCATAAATCATCACATAGAGTTAATCCACCTGCTTTAAAATCATCTTTGGTATACTCTTGATCTAGTGTATCATTTGCAAACTTTACAGCAGCATCTGTATCATCTGTAATAATTACATATGCATCTAGATTAAATGTACCACCATTAATTATGAAATTTTGAGAATGGATCATTGTGTTATTACTTTCTCTAACTGATAAAAAAATACCAACTGTAAATATTAAAATACATAATACATACACAATTGTTCTACTTACCGTACTCATAGTCTAAGATTTTACCCACTATATCACTACGGTGGTTTTCTTTTAACTTAATCCACTTAATCTCTTCTATCTTCTTAGATAGAGCAATTGCATAGGTGAGTCCACTTTCGTGAGACTTAGTATCTTTCTGTTCATTATCACCATTGATGATAATTTTACCAGTTTTACCAAGTCTGGTGAGGATGGCTAACATCTGATCCTTTGTTAAGTTCTGAGCTTCTTCCACCACTAATACATCATCAACAGTTTTACCTCTGATAAATTGTATAGGATAGGCTAATATCTTACTTTCAGACACTAGCTTATCTAGAATTTCTTTCTCCTTACACTTAGCTAAGTTTTCCATGAAAGCCTCTAGATAGGGATTAAACTTTTCATCTAATCCTCCAGGAAGAAATCCTAGTGAATTACCCACTTCAATTGTAGCTCTAGTGACAAATATATTGTCACATTCTTTCTTTAACAAGAAATCAAGTGCTGTTTGAGCACAAACTAATGACTTACCAGACCCAGCTCTACCAGTGATGATTATTATCTGGTTATCTCTGATTAGTCTTTTAGCTTCTTTTTGTTCTTCATTAAGCTGAACATTGTATTTGATCTCCTGTTTTCTCTCCCTGTTTGATTCTCTCATATTTGAGTTTTAATTGGTCACGTCTTTTATTCACTTCTTTATACTTGTACATGTCATTTTCTACATTAGTATGTTCATCTAGGGTCAAAAGTATGATATTTTCTTCATCAAATGCATATTCTGGATATTTTTCTTTTGGAAGAATATGATGAAAGTATACACTCAATGGTTTTCTACCTAAATAACGTCCACTAACTTCAGAAATATGCAATCTTTTATTCCATATAGATAGAAAGAAATCTTGCATAGGTTTTGAAGAACTTTTTTCAGGAACTTTCACTTTAAATCCTTTAGTAGCTGCTAGAGCTTTTCTAGGTTTATGTTGAAAACAATATTCTGATTCAGAATTCTTACCACATGTCTTACATTTCATACTAAGAGTTTGCAAAGTGATATAATAATGTACGATCTCTGTTAATTAACTTAGCAGCTTTTATCTTGTTTACGTTATTATCAAATACTGTCTTACTATATTCTATCAATGCAAGTCTCTCATTAATAAAATCATGATGATGAAGTTTACGTTTTCTATCTAAGAGCTTATTTAAATCTGCTCCATACTTCTTAATGCAATTGTCAAGTAGAACTTTCATTGCTTCTTCTGTGTTTAAAGGAACTTCTGTATCATACTTAGTTATTCCATTCATAGCTTCCCAGTCAATCTCTAGCTTCTTATCAAATGTCTCTAGAAATTCACGTTGGTATATCTTTATCTTACATATTTGTGCACTTGTCATAATTACTTTTTAATTTTTATTTAAGTCCTGTACTTCCAAAACCATCTTCTCCTCTTTCTGTAGCTTCTAATTCAGAAACTAGTTCAAATTCTATAGGTAGCACTTCTTCAAAATATATCTGTGCTATTCTATCACCTACACCATAAGGAAAAGGATTACCTAGTGTATTATCTTCTGAGTTAGAAGAAATGATTGATTTTAGAGGAGTGAAGATAACCATCCACTCCCCTCTATAATCAGAATCAATTACACCAAAAGAATTATTCATCACCCAACCATACTTAGTTAGATTACTACGAGGTACAATAATTCCTTTATAGCCTCTAGGGATTTCTGTTTTGAATCCTAGGCCTATAACCACCTTATCATTATCCTTAGTAGTGATGCTATGAGCATGCACATCAAAACATGCTGCAGAATCTGTGCCTTTAATAGGCATCTTTGCATCAGCTGTTATCTTCTGTAATTTGACTTTCATGAGTTTCTTCTATTTTAACTTCTGTTTGATTAATTTTGTTAATAATACTTTGTTTTATCTCATTATAGAAATCTTCATTATCTAACACCATTGCTTTGAATTCATCAAGATCATACTTCACATCATTAAATGTCATGGTCTTACCATATTTTCTACCTAGATTGAATTCATTAAGAAGTTCCATAACTTCTCCTATTTTATCAATACCCTGGCCATAAATGATATCAAATGAATGTAGTCTATAAGGAGCAGACATTTTATTCTTAGTAGCTTTCACCTTAGTGATATTACCATAATTAACATCTCCATCCTTACCTAAACTCTTACTCACCTCAATCCTTACATCAGTGTAAAACTTCAAAGCATGTCCACCCTGAGTGGTTGTTGGATTACCAAACATCATACCTATCTTCTCTCTATATTGACTAATTACAATAACACAAACATTATGTTCAGATAGAGCAGATTTAAGCTTTGGATATGCATTACTATTTAACAAAGCTTTCTTACCAATAGAGCTATCTCCAACATCACCATCTAACACCTTCTTAGGAATCAATGAGCTATCACTATCAATAATCACTAGATTAATATCTCCAGTGTTAATCATATCCATAGCAATTTGAAAACCTTCTTCACCAGAACTTGGTTGAGCAATTAACATCTTAGTAGTGTCTACACCAATTGCTTCAAAGTATTTCTTATCTACAGCATGCTCACCATCGATATATAATGCCACTCCTCCTTTCTTCTGACACTCAGCTACAGCATGTCCACAAATAGTAGATTTACCAGAGCCTTCCCAACCCATCAACTCATACATCTTACCTGCTACAAATCCACCTGTACCTAATGTAATATGATCAAATCCAATACTTCCTGTACTGATTGCATCATAATTACCACTTGTTTTAGAATCTAATGTTAAAACTGTTCCAGCACCATAAGTTTTATTTAACTTATCTAATGCTTCTTGGAACTTAGAATTGCCTTCTTGAGACTTGATTGCCTTAGCCATAATTTAGTTGTTTTATTGTCACAAATTTACTCTTTTTTTGTGACATTTTAAAATAAAAAAAACCCCTAATGTAGAAACACCAGGGGAAATCAAAATCAAAACAAAATGAATTTACGAGGTGTGAGTATCGTTATTTTTCACAGTGGTAGTACCTCTTACATTAAAAGGATCATATGGGCAATGTCTACATTTATTGCCACAACATTCTCCTTTCTCTTTGAGATTCTTCTCTGTAAAAATAACATATCCATTCTCTAGATAATAATCTACACCTTTAACAAAATCTTTCTTTTCTTCCATATATTTAAGTTTTATACTATTTCACAAGCCCCCCCTGCACAACTGGCTATTTGGGAAAATTCAACATTATCATCTAGTTCCATCACCTTAATGAGATTTATAGATTTTAATGTACCAATTAGTGCATTATATTGATCTTCTGTAATATCTTCAAAAGGTGCCTGAACATAACTCCCTCCATCATAATTCAAAACTGACAAGCCATTGTATACATCTCTATTCTCCCACATCCAAAGTCCTACAGCTTTCCATTCATCTAACCAACCTTGTTCTGATAATGTAATCTGATTTCCTTTACCATCAGACATGTCAATAGAAGTGTATATTCTATTTTTATCAATAGAAATTGTAGCACTTACATTATGTGTGTTATCTCCTTTGATGTGTCCTGGTTTAATCCATTCTGTAGAGAACTTCTTAACTCTCTCTAATGTATCAATTGCTGTCTCTGTTCTGAATATAGATCCTTCTGGAGCTTTAACAGGAATTCTTACACATAATGTATCTTTTGGTCTAAGTACATCATCTTCACATAGTTCTGGATGATTTATCTCTAGATACATAGCAATGTCTTCATTCTTATTGAACCTCATTGTTCTCAGGTAATAAGGAGCATGCCAAGCATGAATTCCTGAACTAGTACCCAATACAAGACTAGTGGTCCCAGAAGGCTTAATACATGTGATTCTAGCTGCTTCATTAGTTCCTATAAGAGCAGAGATGTCTCTATTAACTGTCATAGCTGTATTAGCAGCATATTCCAAGTTGTATTTCAAAATCTCACCAGAAGCTATACCAGTCATACCAATTCCTAAAAGAGCATCTTTTTCAGTGGTTTTCTGCCATACATCTCTTAAATAATGAAAGTTAAAGAATCCTGCTTGTAATGTACCAAAGAAAGCTGCAACAGCTACACGATTGTTTAGATCTTCTTGATCTTCTATATCGCTAACATTCACTTCACATAGATTACAGAATTGGAAAGGACGTAAAGCAATTTCACAACATGGATTAGTACCCCAATCTTTATTGTTAGTCCAATAGATTCCAGGTTCACCAGATCCACTTGCTTCAATCCTTTCCCATAGAGAATTAAACTCCTGTTGTGTAACAACTCCTCTCTCAAGAACAGCTGAATTGTTAGCTCTACCTCTTTGTTCATTCAATTCCCACCAATCACCATACTTAGAAGTGATCATTTCTTCATCATCATAAGAAAACAAAGCAATCATTGCACTTCTTCTAATTCCACCTGCAAGAACACTATTAGCAATATGACATAATATATCATGGCATTCTAATGGTGTAAGCTTAGATCCATTCTCTTTACGTTCCATTATAGCATCTACATGCATAAGACATATTTTAAGAGGTTCTGGACCAGGAGCTTTACCTCCAGCTGTAACTAGTCTTGCTCCTTTGTGTCTAATGGCTCTAAAATCAAACTTAGGCTTTGCACCACCTTCAAAATAGAACTTCATCAACACTTTGATAGCATCTGCCCATCCCATGATAGAATCTTCAATAAGCCAGTTTCTGTTCTTGTGAGTTTCTTTTCTCTTAATAGTGGGTAGTTGGTCAACATGATGCTTCTGAACAGAATATCCCACTCCTGTACCTCCTAGTAATAAGAACATTGTCTCACTAAAGCTATGTAAGCTATCAATTGGTAGGAAACAGCAGTTGTATATACGTGAATTATTCACTTCAGCTGCCACTCCTGCAAATTGCAGAGCTCTCATAGATGGTAACACCTTTTTCTCCCTTATAAACTGTGAGCTTTGCTTTATAGCAATTTCTAATTTAGGATACTTTTTGATCATCATACTTTCATACCTATCCACTATCTCATCCCAGGTTTCTCTTCTTTTCAATTCTGGTAAATATTTTGCGTATTTACTAAAAATTGTAATGTTACTCAATGCTTCCAGTCCTAAATCCATAAATGTTTGTTTTTTAGTTATATAATAAGGGGGGTGTAAATTTACAACACCTCTTGTTATAAACCAAGTGTTTTATAAAATTCTAACTAACCATTTTCCTTATTGCCATTCCTAATTCTGCATCATTTGAATGTTGATTAACTAATTTAGTTAATTCCATATCTAGATCCATAAGCTTCTGCAGATATAAAGTGGCATCCATTAACTCTTCCTGTAGATGATTAAGAAAGTTATCCTTATTGTTTTCTTTTAATGTGGTGTTGTATTTAGTAATTCCTACATTACTTCTAGTGTAGAACTTCTTTACAACCACTTCTACTATTTCATCTATCATAATTTTGAGATATTTAACCAACGACCATCCCATCTAAGTTGATTGTTAATAATAAAGTGTCCGTTATTAACTCTAATGTATACGAATGCACTTAATCTTTCTGAAGTGGTCTTGCTAGGACGATATCCACCATCTGAAATCCATACATCACCCTTATCTGTCTTAACTATTTCATTACCAAATAGATATAAATGAGACTCTCCATTAAATACCTTCACTTCTGTATTATCTTTTTTAAATCTTTTCTTTGCTTGAAATGCATCATATGCATCTCCTGTTATTTTTCTCATAGTTTATCATTTAATAATTTAAATGCTTGTTCTACAGCAACTGCTTCAGCTTCTTTTCTTACATTGTACTTAATTGGTTCTGTGTACATTTCACCAAGATCTCTGACAGTGTATGTAAATATTACACCATCCTTATAATCTACAAGTATTTCTATATACACTTTATTATCATCAAATACATCGAATAATCCTCTAGGAGAAACATCAATAAAATTTGCAATAATATCATTACCAAAATAGGACTCTTGTGCTTTAATTGAGTCTCTGTATTCAGGACTAATGCTATCATCTTGTAGAGAGTCCATTAGCTGATTTAAATAGAACTTTTTAACTACTCCAGCTGCTTTTGGATAGGTTTCTAATAATTCTTGTCCTGTCATAATTAATTGATTATACGTGCTTTTAATTCAAAATCTAATTCCTTAAGCTGGCTTTTCCACCAGTCTCTTTCAAAATCATATTCTACACACTCATCATCTCCTTTTCCTACACAATCTTTGTATAGGATGTCATTCTTTGCTGCTTCCATTTTGCAGAATATAATTGTATTGGTTAAGCCAAACTCTTTCAATAACTGTTCTAATAGTTCTTTATTATACATTTTCTTTAAGTTTATCGAGGTTAAGAGATTCTGCTTCTTCATTAAATCCATCCCATACTTCCCAATCATCTTCAAAATCCACCCCAAGTTTATCTTCCCAATATTGACGTAAGTCTTCTGTCTTATTAAAGATGCGATATTGAATGCTTATTTCATCCTTATGCAATCCATTTCTCTTTAATTTGACTAGTTTAGGGAATATACCTTGAAATTTACTAGAAGTTTGGGAATATTTACCTGCTTTAATTAGAGCAATGTCATCATCCAATCTTTTGTTGAGTGTATAAACTATTACAACATACCCATCTTCATAATCATAATCATCAACTATAGACTTTGTACGTTCATACTCTGTATCTAAAAAGCTTTTGAATTTATATAAATCAGCAGGCTTAAAGAGAAGATATACAGCATTTTCATACTGTACATCCTTTCTTTCATCCTTAATATATCCATTAATATACCCATTGTCTATAAGCTTCTCTTTTGCAATACCAAGCGTAGGAACAATGAATATACTAGTGATTGTCTTTTTTACTTCCATTAATTTATTTTTACCACACTATTAGCAATACTGTTTTCTCTAGATACATCCCATGTATCATTTTTAATAGCCCATTGTAAATCCTTAATGATCTTCTTAACACCTGGATATTCACGTCCTCTATGTGTAAATCCGCTGAATGCATGATCCATAGAGGTGTCAGTCATTTCATAGATTAATGGACGCATATAGTTTGTACTGTCACAAACAATAAACTTAGGATAGAGAACAGTGTAATCAGTTAGATCAGCAAAAGATTGCTTTGCACCTTCAAAATATAAACATGCTTGAATGTAGCTTCTTCTATATAGATAATACTCTTCATAGAAATTCTCTACAGACCAAGTACATTTAAGATCGTACACTTGAATAGTTTTCTCTTTATGATCTATCACCACCTTATCCATCATACTTTTAAATGTATGACCTAACACTGTATATCCTTCTATTTGTAATTGATTATAAATATTAAATCTATCACTTTCTACAAGGTTTACAATAGGAGCAGTGGCATCATTAGTCTTAAGAGTCTCTACGATTCTATTAGCTTGTGTAACATCATCAGTGGTAACAACTGTCAATCCTTTACTTCTCACCTCTCTAATCTCCTTATAATACACTTCAGCATCACTTCCTATAAACTTAGCAAGAACAGCATCAAGTTTAATCTTGAATCCAGAATCTTTATGTGCATCTATAGCTATTTCTTCAAATGTTCTACTAATTGCACCATTCTCATCTGTAGCTGCTAATGTATGTTTATATAGAGCCTCTACAAAATCTAACATAAGTGCTGTTGGAGCATTTGTAACAATAGACATGTGAAACTTCTTATCGAACAAATGTTCTTCCATAAGTAATGTTTCTACAAGCCTACCCATTACAGAGGCTTTACTATCTTCTTCTTCCACCTTCTCATTAAGAATATATCTCTTATGATACTTTCTTCTATTAGTGGAGAATTCCTTTAAGCTTGATGAACTATCCATTATTATAGCTCTATAATGAGCTTCTGTCTTTGTTGTTTCTTGTATCATTTTGTTTTTGTTTAAATGCTGAAATAATTTGTGGATATAATCCTCTGATTTCTCTAGGAACTCTAGCAAAGAACCATCTTATGTCTAGTTCATACTCATTATTATTAGGATCTACACCATCAGGATGTATCAACCAGAACTTATGTTCTTCTCCTAAATATGTAACATGTCCTTCATACCATGTCTCTGTAAAAGAAGGTTTTGTATTAATAGAAAGTTCTATTTTCTCTTCATCTTTCATTGCTTGTCTGATTTAGTTTTAATATTTCCAAATAAATCCTCCTGCTGTTTTAGCTAGTCCAACTAAACAGTTTCTAATAGCACCTCTGTGTATATTTAACTCTGCTGAAGGTTCTTTAGTCCCTTTCCATTCTTTAATAAGATTACCTTGTAAATCATATTGAAATACAGGTTTGCTTTTACTTATACGAGAACTTTCTTGAGAATAATAATCTAATTTATCATGTTTCGTAAGTCTCCATTGAAACCCACCAGCACTAAAAGATCTTCCAGAAGCAGCGTTATAAATATCACAAGGATGTTCTTTTTTAGCATCGATTATACTTGGAAAAGATTTTATATAATTTCCATCTAATGAGTATTGATGTATCCATTTACAATTGCTTTTACCAGCTGCAATTCTAGCACGTAGTCTTATTTCAGAATCATTCTTAACCATATTACATAAAGTTCCTGTATTGTTCCAAGAAAATCCATGTAATACGATTAATTCTGACTCTTTTAAAAGACATGCGTCTTCTGTTTCAAACTCTTCTAAGATTTCTATCTTATAAGAAGTTTGATTAACTATATTTTTCCAATATTCATTTCTAGAATTCTTTGTATAAGCTCTGTGATAAACATTACCTCTGAGTTTCTTTGTTCCTTTTCCAATGTAAAATACTTCATTTGTATCTAATCTAACATGTTGATATATGTAATAGTTCATGTGTATTAATTTAGACTACAAAGATATGGTATTATGACATAATTACCAAATTTTATTTACTTTTTTTTTATTTTTTATCTTTTTTGGTTTTTGTGTCATGGCAATGGGTACAAAGTATCTGAAGATTATCTTGTTCACAGAACAGTCTTTCTACAAACCCTGGAAGATCTTCTGCACAATTTAAGCTACCAGCAGGAACTATATGGTCTACATTAATCAGTTTATCAGGAAACCATCCTTTACATTCATTACATTGATATTCAAACTTCTGACGTTTATTAGCACCTTTATATGCTCTACGTGCTTCCATTTTACATTGTGTAATTGGTTTCCACCATCTACTCTTTTGTCTCAATGCACTTCTTATAAAGCTCCAGAATCCTGATTCTGTTAATGTACCTGCATTTCTAGTTTTAACCACTCTAGGCTTTGGAACAGCTTTCTTCTTTATTGATTTCTTTCTCATAATAAAAATAAGCCTAGGAGAAGGATTTGCACCTACATCTCCAAGATACAATCAAGGGCTTTTCTGATTTAAGCTACCCTAGGCTGATACAAATTTAATCAATTTTTACGATTCTCTTAGAAATTTGTTCATTAATTTCATCGAGATTCTTAACGATAGCTTTTATTTCAGCAGTGGAAATTGCTGGAAGATTGAATTCATACTTAGTAGCTTCTGTTACAAAACCTAATGTAGCTTTTTCAGCAAGATTTTCTAACTCACGTACAGCATAAGATTCATCTAGCTCTAGAATATCAAAGTCAAGATCATGTAATATACTAGTTGCTTCATCACGTGGAACAGTCATAATTGGTAAATATTCCCAACATCTGCCTTTAGATTCACCAATTCCCACCACCTTCATTGGATTAATGAGCACAAGTACAGAAGTGTCTCCACATCCTACATAGTGAATTTCATTACTAGTGAAATGTAAACCTTCAGCACCACAATCATCAGTGTTCCAACGACACTTGTCTGGGTCCATGTTTACAGCTTTACCAATACGAATATCAAATGTTCTTGTATGAGCATCTGTGAATCTATTCTCTGCTCTATTAGGAAGATCAAGATAAAGCTCAGTCAAGTTACCAAGGTTCTCACCTTTAACTGCAAGAACCATATCTTCATATTCACCAGAACCATCACATTCTGGACACTCTTCACTATCATCATATTCTTCATCATACTTAGGAATAGTTCCTGTACCATCACAATAAGAACATGTACATGTTTCTTTTTTATACATAGCATCTTCATGAACCATTTTGTATTCACCATTGTCTAGGAATACATGATATTCATCTGGTTTCTTCTTCCATACAGCTTTCACTTTATTATAAGCATTACTTATAAAGTGAACTAGTTCATTAGATCCATGCACTGTAACAACATTTCTAAGAGCAGCAAAGAATCCTTGCTTAGTGATTTTAAATGCATTCTTCTTTAAGAAGTTATACAATTTATCAGCCACTTCAGCTCTAGGATTTAAGCAACACCACATAAAGAACCTCTTAAGAGCTTGATATTCTTCATCTTCTTCAAGCAACATACTCACTTCATCTTTAGATATTGTTCCAACAAATGGATAACGACCAACGATTTGTAAGAATTCTTCTACCATTAGAGGAGGAATGCTTCTGCTAATACCTTTTAGATACAAAGAACCATCTTTCATTTCAAAATCATCTAGCTTATTTAGATATTCTACACCATTCTTAATAGCACTAGCTTTCTCATATTCAGCTTCTTCTTTACGTCTTTCATCTCTTATTTCTGGAGAAGCAACTAAAGCAAATAGTTGTTGTTCTGTTGTAGCAGTTCTAGCTGTATTAAAATCATCAGCTGTAGCATTATTCTTGGTTAATATACCACCATCAACTAATACAATAGTTAGTACATCATTTACCATTTTAATGTTCAAATAAGGCTTTAATACAACCTTTATGTATTCTCCTGTACCACATGCTCCTATATTTTCAGATGTGTAAATAGAAGAGGGGATATTTTCCCCCTCTTCTTTTTCTAATTGTTCTATTTTCTTTTCTACTACTTTTTCTATACTGTTTTGTACAGCACTCTTAAACCATTTTAAACTTAGCATTTGTTTTAATTTTAGATTGTTTGTAATTGATCAATTGTGTCCTCTGTTAGTTCTTCTTCCAAAGGTTTGTCTTCATTTAGTATTATTGCATAATGTTTTAAATTCACTCTATGCTTGTGATATTTAAATAAATCTGCTACAGCTTTAGCTATCATATCATCATTGATATAATAATTAAACTGGTTTAGCATAGGATTTAAGAAAGAAAGCTTCTCAAATACTTCCTTTACTTGTTTGTAAATAATATATATTTCTTGGTTAAACAAATTATGATCTGTAGCATGCTCAATTATATATTGTTTAGTGTCTCTATCTGCATAGCTTTGATCATTTGCACGATGATACTTCTCAAGAATAGATATTTTATCTGCAAGATCTGTTGATACTTTATTAATAAAATCCACTCTTCTAAATATAGGGTCATACTCACTCATAAACTGTTCCAATAAGAATGTTGTAGCCATTGTTCTAAATGGTCTATTCTTTCCTTCTATAAATTTATCCATAGTTATCCAATTGTGTGCATCAGCAGTTAGTAAGTTTTTATATGTAGAATCTGCTACAATGATAAATTTAGCGTCTTTTCTAAAACAAGACCATAATTTATCCATTTGCTTTCTATCAGATTCTTTAGCATAAACATTTAAAGATTTATTAGAATATATCTCTTCCATCTTAAATGTTTTAGGAACAAACTTACAATACTGATCAGATAAAGTCACTTGCATAGATTCACCCACTTTACCAGAGAACTCACCTTTCATTCTCACTTTCTTAGCACCACCCACTGTTACAGATGTTGTTAACACTTTCTTTCTCTTGGCTTTTTGTTCATCTATCCATGTTTGTGAAATCTGAATAGCATCTGAATCTATAAAATCCTTTTCAAAGAACTTTACAACAGTTTGGAACTCCTGGATAAGCTTTCTCCATTTATATTTAGGATAGTTATAAAGAGCTAATACGTCTTGATAAGACTGATAATCTGTACCATGTTTAGCTTTTAGTTTAAATGGATGTTTCTTAACAAATATACATTGATCATCACCTAGTATAGTTCTTAGATAGTCTTGTTTACTTTTAGGTAGTCTATCAGCATATGTATATATCTTTGCTGGTTTACCCCATCTAGGCTTAATGTCTTCATATGTAAGAGATTTGTAATAATGTTTAGTAGCATCTTTAAACTTACCTCTGTCATATCTAAACTTCAAATGATATTCACCTAAGAAATACTCTTTAAGAACACCAGACATTCTCTTCCAGTCTAATGTATCTACACCATTCATTTTAGGAGTGGATATAGGAATAGTGGCATATTTTAAAAGATTATCAATCTTCAACATACCAGAGTTATCCTTAAAGATGTTAGTGATATATCTCTCATTATTACTATAAAACTCAATAATGGATATAGGATTACCTTCTCCAGTGATAGTTTCATTGTATTTAGTCATGAATACATTAGCCAGCTTAGTTATCTTATCTAATATTATCTGCTTAGCTTCTTGTGTATATCTAATAGACTCTCTATTTGGTGTAGGAAATATTCCATCAGATAGGCTAAAGCGTAATGCTACAGGAAAATCAATAGAACTAATCCCAATCTTCTCCCAATCAATTGGATAGGTGACATTATCTAAACATAAATGTAAACTATGACTACTAGCCAAACTAGAAAACTGATAGTCTTCAGCTCTATGAATGGTAAAATCATTGGTAATGTTTGAATAAGTTAAAGAACTGTCTATGTCAAAATATACATTTTCAAAATAAGCTAGCTGCTGTGCAATTTTATCAGCATAACTTCTTCTGTCAGAATAATTAACAGGAACAATCACCTTAACACCATTAGCTTCATTTGATTCCACTTCATACAAAAGATCAATACTATTAGTATCTTCTCCTTCATACATCATATATTTTCTTTCCATTCCATCCTTTCTAGCTATAAAATAGAAAGAAGAACTATAGGCAAGAGGGGCCTTAAATCCCAATCCCATCATACCAAGTTCTGTATTACTGTTACGTTTAGTGCTCTTACCATATTTACTGATGATATTCTTTACATCATCTGCATCTAAACCAATACCAAAATCTTCAACAGCAAACTCAATTGTGTCTGTATGTTCATTCTTTCTAAAAGAAACAATGATAGGTTTGTCACATCCAGCTCTTCTATGACTATCAAGTGCATTACTTGCACATTCTCTAATAGTAGAGCCTATTGCATCTGAATACAGATTTTTACTTAACATCTGCATCAATATTTGAGCAGAATCTAAGTCTAGTGACATTTTCACAGTTTCCTGTGTTGTTCCTTCCTCAAGGATGTGGGCTTCTGTTTGTTTTTCTAAGATCATAATTAGTAATTTACGTTTATTCCAAGTTCTTTTAAGATTTCTTTTGCTTTTTCTATTTCTTGTATTTGTTCTACATCTGTAAAATTGTTCCTATTTAGCTTTATTATTCTACTTTTTCTAGTAGCATTTACATACCTTTTCCAAATGTGTTTTAATGAAAAAGGTTTCTTCTTTTCACCTTTAGCATTAACTTCAGGCAATTTATCATAACGTTCTTTATTATGAATGACATACTGTGGTAGATAATATTGTACTGTATTACATCCCATACCCAAATAAACAGCAATATAAAAATAACCACCAGTAGAAACAGCTATCATATCTCCTTTTTCAAGTATTCCTCCTATTGTTACTTCATACATGTTAAATAGTTTTAATAGTTTCTGATTTTTTAAATTCCATTTTTGCAGTGTTATGCATTGCTAATAATATAAATAGTTCTTGAGCATTATGGTAATTCATTTCAATAGGCTTTTTCATAGAGCCCATTGTTATGATGATACCATTCCCATCATCTTTAATACTTCCAACAAATTCATTTTTCTTAGCCCAATCAGAGCTATCAGAATTATACATTTCTAGGTTATCAAACACTTTGATTATGTTATAATCATGATCAAGTGGTGCACCTTCCATATTTTCTACATAAACTTCTATTCTTGCCATATAATTGTTTTTTAAAATGGTAGTTCATCTAACCATTTGATTTCAAATCCATTGTTGTCTTTTAATATTTTGTTCACCTTAGTAAATACACCTTCTGTATTCCATTCAGAATTCTTATAGCTAGCAGATGCTGGATGTGTTACAGAGAATGCCCAACTAAATGGTGGAATGCATCTCTCATACCTAGCAGCATCTTTGCCTAAGAATATAATAGGAGCTCCTGTATATGTGAGTATTTGTTCAAACACATATTTCGTAAATGGTTCCCACAAAGCAATATGGCTTCCCGCTTTATTTGCTTCAGTGGTTAGGGCTGCATTAAACATTAACACTCCTTGATTAGCTAAATAGGATACATCTGGATTCTTAAATACATTTAACTCAAGTCCATCATAAAGCTCTCTTTCTATACCATCATAGAATTGTTGTAAAGAAGGCTGTAATACATTTGTTGTTGAACAGCCCATCAACAAACCATCTGCTATAGGAGAACCATCTTTTAATGTGTGATAGGGGCACATGCCCATAATCACCACTTTTAAATCATCAAAGGGTGTTTCTTTAAAGCATCTATAAACATTAGCTGAAAGAGGGGCAATCTTCTTACCCCTCGCACTTTCAGCTTTTAAAGTTTTGTAGATGTTATCACACTCCTCACTCTCAATAAATGGTTGCATAAACCTATGCCAACTCTCGTGAAACTGATCTTTAAACTTTTCCCACTTCATATTAAAATGTCATTTCTAATTGTGTAAACATATTTTCTTCTACAGGTATTATTTCAGGCATTGCAGGGAAGTTAGATATAGCTCCACTTGCATCTACAAAGAACTTATGAGCATCCATATGACTTTCCATCCATAAGCTAGGATGAACTTCTTTCATAGAGAATGTTGTATAATTATACAATTCCCATAAGCTATCTTTAGCACCATAATCATGTGTAGGAGCTTGAAGTTCTTTACTAATGATGTTGAGCTGTGTAGAACTAATGAATTGTTCTTCAATTATCATTCTACCAATCAATTCAGCTTTAACACGCTTAGTGATTTCTATTTGCTTCATAGCATCTCTTTCAAATTGCATCTTTTTGAATGCATCTGCTGCAGATTTAATGTATTCTACAATAGCATTTGGTGTAAAAGTTTGCACTTCACCAACATGTTTCTTCTTGAATGCACCATAATCTCCTGATACACAACCATTTTGACAAATGAATATGCGTGTACCAATAGCAAACTTTAATGTTAATTGCTTATTGTAGCTATTCTGCCAGCCAATTTGTAATTGCATTTCACTATCAGCTACATTACTAATAGTAAATCTACCATTGGCTATTTGACCTTCTCTAGCTGATGAATAGGTTTCTTTATCTAATTTAAATCCAGCTTTCTCAATACCATTCAATGTAAGATCAATTAATTGACCATGTCCTACAGGCTTATATGTTCTTGTTTGTGTAGGAAGAGGTGTTGAAAGAAGAATTGCTTTTGTAGTGTTATAAGTGTTAGTTTCCATCGTCTGTTAATTTTATAGTTTTATTAAAATATCTAGTTAATATACCTTCTAGGTTTTCTATACCAATGCATTCAACAAGATCTTCATCTGTTGTACATAGATATTCTGTATTATCTTTTACTTCTTCAATTAAATCATTTAGTGTCATAATAAGTTTTTTTTCTTTAAATACTGTTCAATCACTGGTAGTCCATGTTCTTTGGCTAGGCATGCCCAGTCTTTAATACCATCTGTTAGATACTTTCTAGGTACATTACAATAACCAAAATCAAACAGCTTGGTTATCTGTTGTGAATTCTGTACACCTGTAACATCACTATCGAAGCTTAATATTTGTATGTCAGAATTATCTTTCAAATAGGCTACATTCTCTGGGGAGAAACATCCTATACCTTCATTCTGAACAGCACAGCAACAAGGAAAGATCTTTTTCATCACCATATAATCCTTCTTACTCTTATTAATGAATGCTGTATTGCAATATCTTATGTCTTCCTTACCATCCATTGTTGTAATAGGAACATTATTGGGCACCCATTTACTCTTTCTATCAGCAAATGGTCTATATATCTTCCAATATTGTCCTTCATACAAATAACCAAATGTAAGTTCATTCTCCTTGATAGGAAATCTACTCTTGTTTAGATAGACAGATTTGATTGCATATACATTATTATCTCTAAGATCCTGGATATCCTGGTGATACTCATTCCAATAAGCTAGCTCTTCTTTATTAAACTTCCTAGTCTTCACCTGTATAAGAGAATATCTTTTCTCTAGCTCAGGTTGTTTATAGCTAGCAGTTATCTTCTTATATTCCTGTGTACTTTTTCCACTAGCTATCCCTAGTCCAAAATCTCTATCAATCATCTTAAGAACATCATCAAATGATTGTAGATTGAATAACAGCTTTACAAACTCAAAACAATTACCTCTCTTACTGGTGTCAGCAAAGTCTATAAATGATATAAATCCACGCTTGTTACCTATTATAAAAGAAGGATTGTGCTCCTGTCTAAATGGAGATAGAGCAACTACATTGAGCTTCCAAGGATGAGGCATATAATACTTAAATATGTCATAATCAGTGAGTTTCTCAAATATAGCTTCTGGTGTAAGGTTTTCCTTTCTTTTTCCTTGTATCATAGTCATAAATTAATAAAAGGGCCCCACATTACGTGAAGCCCTTTCTAGACAGGGAGGGATTGTATTAATAATCTGAATCATCTTCAGCTATAACTTTGTCTGAAGCAACCAAGTTATCTCCTGAAGTATATTCTCTTAAATCTTTTAGAATATAATAGTCTTTACATCCATATTCTCCTACAACATCCTTAACAAAACGTTCGTGAGGTTTTAGATCCTTAGGTTTCTTAGTGGTAATGTTTCTTAATACATTATCATCTTGATAATCTAATAGTCTGAATTGTTTAAGATTGTATGGAGCTAAGAATGATTTATTATAAACACTCTGATATTCTTTTGTACCATCTTCTTTCTCTACAGTTTTGATTGTGGCTAAAGCTACAACATTTGTAACCCATTCTCCACCAATTTGATCTCTTAGGTCTTTAACATTACCTTTCATTAGCTTCTTCCACTCCAATTGTAATGTAGATTCACTATCTCTTAGATCAAGATTACCAAACCATGTACGTAAGAAGTTAAATAATAACTCTTCTCCTTCAAATGCTACACGATATTCACGTTTGGTATACCATTCAGGAAGATTGTTTGGATCATCAGCCCAAGTACATTGACCAACAGAATTGATATATTGTTTCTTGGTACCATCTTTATTCACCTTTGGTTTGTTCTCTAGGAAGAATGTTACCTTAAACTTATCATTATTCTTAATCTCCTGTAACCAGATGTCTATTTTAAGAGAATCATTATCATCTCTACTCTTAGATAGATATTCTGTGAGCTTGCTATCTTCTTTAAGCTCCATGTTTAAGATGTCTTTATATTCTTCTACACTAGGATTGATTGCTATCACTTTAGCCTCAAATAGGCCCACTTTCTTTGCAAATTCTGTATTTTCTAGTTGTTCTCTTTTTTTACCACCAATGTTAATACTCATATACTGTTTTGTTTTTCTGTTAGTTATAATAATTGTCTATTATAGTTGCTACTTCTTGTAAGTTGTTTGGTATTTTAATACTATCAAACATTCCATCAGGACTTTTAGCTGGATATTTCTTAAATCTATTAGTTACAAAACTATAAATTCCTTTACCATCTTTATCTTCCTCAACATGAGTGTAAAGACAAATGGTCATTAATCCTTCAAGAACTATTTGATTATCTATTAACTTACCTGCGGTTTTAATCTTATATCCCACTATTTCACCAGAATCTTCAATAGTTTCTGGATGTGTGAAATAAAACACCTTGATATCATCACGTAGCTTTCTAGCTGTTCTGAAGAGCTCAACCATTTCTTTAGCCATTATACTAAACTTCTCAAAGCCTTTAATAGAGATTTGATCCAATAGTGTAAAGCCCATTAAATAGTTTGAATCCTCAATGATGATGTTCTTGATGTGAGGAGCATTCTTTGAAATCTTCAATAGTTGGTCTATCACTAGATCAGCTCTATCAATTTCCTTGTAATTCTTGTTTTCCTCATTGTAAAGTTTCTCTGCACCTTTAAATGGGAGTTCTTTCTTTGCTACATTAATAATGTAGGTCTCTTGTGGGTTTAAATGTTTAATTGATGTTGATTTGCCAGTCCCTGTTGGACCAACAATTCCGATTAATTTACTTGCCATATTTAGTTGTTTTCTTGCTCTAAAGGTATGTTAATTTCATCAGATTTCAAAACTTTTTTCTTAGTTTTTACCATACTTGGGTCATTTAACACATCCTTATAAAGTTTTTGCATACTCTCTAAATTTCCTGATCCAGTGATGTATTTTCCATCAATTACTAAATCATACCATGCTGGTCTGTTAAACTGTGATTCTTCAATTAATTCTACTATCATATGTATTTAATTTTACTTTTGTTTTTTATTCCAAGCAGGCTTACCAAATCTTGGATTTTTGTCTCCTAATTTTGCTTCACTTATTCTTTTTTTAGTTTCTTCTGACTTTTTCTTTCCTTTGCTAGCTTTTGACATTTTTTGTTTGGTTTCTTCTGACAAAATTCTTCCTTTTTTAGCTAATGATAGTTTTAATCTATGTTCTTCAGATAACTTTTTTCCAGTGAGAGCTTTTTTTACTTTTTCAATCATTTCAGGGCTATTTGTACCCTTATTAAATGGATGTGTAGGTCTTATATTATATCCTACTTGATAATTAAATGCATCTAATAAATTACACCAATAATGTTCTTGTGAAGATAAATGGTCTAAACAACATTCTTCTAAAATTTCAAAAACAAAGTTATCTTCCCCATATTTGTTCCAAGCACGTTGTAAATGCTCATTTATATGAGTATTGTTTTTTAAAGTGTATTTATGTTTACTTATTCTATAATAAAAATTGTTAGTTTTTCCTACATATATTTTATTATTAACAATATTAGTGATTGTATAGATGCAACTTATCATATATATTTTATTTTATCCTTTTCAAACATATCAAGAGCACTTTTTAACCACTTACGTTCTACAGGTTCATCTGAACATATAATATATATATGAGATTTTTTATCTTGATTATCATATTCCATTGCTGTACAACGCATTATCTTTTGTGCTAGATTCTCACCGTTGCTATCAAAATAGTTGATAATCACACGGTTGAGGGGCTTATAAGTTACACCAGTATTTCCAATCTTTACAACAGCTAGGTGATTACCCTCACCATTAGCAAAGTTTTCAAACACATCCTTTTCTCCTGCTTTGCTATGATAGACAGGAATTCCTAATTCATCAGCTATCTTGGTTAATCCACAGAATACTAGTATACGCTCATCTTTATGAGCTGCTAATAGCTCTCTGGTCTTTTCCATCTTAGCAATGCTATTCTGAATAATCCTCATTCTAGCTAGACGTAAGAACATTGTGCTCTTATTCTGTCTCTCTAGCTGATCAATTACCCATGCATAGCTATCAAACTGCTTCTTTTCAGTACGCTTTTTACCTTTATAATCATTAAGACGTTTGTTATCTAGAGGTACAGATACCACAGTGATTTCATAATCTGTAATAACACCTTCTTCAATAGCTTGTTCTATTGTATAGGTAGCTAATACATTCAGCTGAAGCTCACTTCTAAGAGTTATTTCTGTATGTTTAGACAATGTACCTGTAAGACCAAGCATACTTATACATTTAAGCTCCTTTACAGCCTCTATTTGTGCTTCAGAGAGTAAATGTACCTCATCTAATATTACTAGGTCAAAATGGGTGTCTGTATGCTTTTTGATAGATAGATGCGTGGTGTATGTAATATTTGTGTTCTTATACTTCCTACTCTTAAAATCTGTTTCCCAAGAGTCTTTAATCTTTAAATCTGGATAGGCTATTAGTATATTAATGTTCTTGTCTAGCTTCTCCAGAATATTGATTGTTGTATATATCTTACCAAACCTAGGACACAGATTAAGAATACCAAATTCTCCATGTTCTAGAAATACATCAGCAAACTCTTGCTGTCTCTGGTCTCTAAGAGAACCAGTCTTTAACTTTGGAGACTTTGTTTTCATTTGATATAATTGTTGTAAATGACCAAAATAACCATTCAATACTGATAGCTAAGTATTCATCATCCTTATCTATACGATTGTTCACTATACTAATTGTAGGAAGTATTACCACTTGCCAAAATACATCCTTACCTGAGGGCAGTGTATTATATGTTGTTGCTTTTATCATCTATTTAAGAAATAAGTTTTGTTAATAATAGATTCATAATCACTGTCTAACATGTCTTTTTGCCTAGGTAGTTCTTTAAACATACCCACTTGTCCTAAAAATCCTAATCCTATCCTTACATCATCTTCTCCATAGCTATTTTTTATTAACCTAAGACTTCTGAAATACTTAGCACCATATTGATCTCTAAGTTTTTCTAATGCATATCCAGAAGGATCTGCCACCTTATATCTCATTGGATCAAACAATGCTAGAACAACATCAGCATCATTTTGTGTTTGTGAGCTATCAGCAAAATCTTCTAGCTGTGGCTCAACATCACCATTCTTGATTCTCATGGGATTGGAAATATCTCTATTGAACTGACTAACTACCACTGGGGAATATCCATAGAAATCTCTAGCATATCTGAGCTCATCACTCATCTTATCAATAGCCTGCTTCTTTGTAGGTTGTGCTTGAGTGGTTTTTAATAAACCTATATGATCTATTATAACCATAGTGATTTCATTCTCATCATTAGGAATATATTTCTTATTATATTCATCTTCTTGAATGATTTCACCACGTTGTAATGCATAAGCTTTTAACTCTTTAGCAATACCTACAGGATTCTCTGGTCCATCAATAATGGTGATGATCTCTTTCATCTGCTCCATGTAATCATCATACATTAGAAAAAGATCATGTTCATCATGGGTCATTTTCTCTGTCCAACCTAATAGTTTGTTAACAGAAATAATCATTCCATGGTCTAAAAACATCTTTCTACTAATCCATTTAGCTAGTTTATATGTCTTACTTCTCTCCATAGATCTATACCATATCTTGAGCTTAATGTTTGTTTTATTCTCTTTAGATATATACCAATCAAATGGATTGAGCACATAAGCATCATCAATGAAACTAGTCTTACCAGATCCTGTTAAACCACCAACGAGAGTGTAGATACTCTTTCTAATACCAATATACCTATTGAGTCTATTAAACCCCATAGGGATACCATTATTTCTACCATCCAATCCTTTTTGTACTTCTCTTTTAAGATCTTCAAAACTCATATGTCTGTTGCTCCTTTTATAACTGGTTCTTCAATTATGGTTTTACCTTCTCTAATAAGTTCAATAAATGGTTCAAAGCTTCTCTGTGTTAGATATGTTACAGTGCCCTGCATAAATGCAAGTCTATTTGTGCCTGTTTTAACAGAATTCTCTTTCTTCTGTAGCACTTCATATTCTAATGCAGCTATCAGTTCATCTATAGTGTACTCATTTTCAGCAAGAATTTTATCTAGTTTAGCTTGGCATTCGTCCTTCTGAACTCTTAAAGTTCTGCCTCCTGTAAAATTCTTGCCTTTATAAGTGAATATATCTGTACCTGGATAGGTTTTCCACCATCTATCAAACTCTGCAAATGTTTGTGTCTTCTTGACAATCTTACTAGTTTTAGCTCTTGAGTCCATAAATTCCAAAAGCTTCTTACCAATAACTGTCACCTTGTAGTTGTCTGAAACCAATCCCTTTCTATATATTGTTTGACATAGAGCCTGAAGCTTGGGAGTGGATTCACACAATAATTTTACATTATAATCTTCATCAGCCAATTTAAGGAGAAACACCATATCTAATGTAAAGCCTTCTTTAAGAAGCTCCTCAAAATGGTAAGCTGTCACCTTTATATTCATATTCTTTCTTTAAGATGTTATACTTATCAACTACTATTATTTCAGCAGGAAGTCTCTCAACCTCTTGCTCCATAAGGATCTTAGCCTCTAGCAAATATACAGCATCTTTTCTAAATTCATGTTCCCAATCAAGATTTATTTGTAGATCTTTCATTTTTATATCCTTTATTATCCCAAAAATAATCACATGTCACTTCTTCCCCATCCTTTTTAATTCTATTAAATGGTGGGTTAACAAAAAATGATTGACCAAATTCATCAGGTTTTGCTGTATATCTATGACAATTGTTCTTTAATGGACAATCATAAGCTCCTATAGAGCCTTTACAACAAGTTATATCTGGCATATTATTTAATTTATTCAGCAGCCCAACCAAAGAATATATATCTACCTGGTTGTTCTGATGTAGATTTCTTATAATCAACTGTTGCCACTGTTGAATCAACATCAACTAACACTTTCCTCATTACGATTCTAGTTTTCTTTTGATGTTTCTCTGTGTATGCTCTAGCAGATCTAATAGCACCTGTTTTATCAGGATGTGAAGCAATCATTTCACCTTCATAATAAGTTTCCACTTGATATTTAAGTACCCATTTCTTGGTACCAGGAGTGACAATATTATTTACAGTGGTTTTAATCTTATTAGTGTTCTCCTTAGGTGGTTGTATACAAATAGCAGCACATTGTCTTTTATTAAGCACTTCCACTTGATCACTTATAAATACATCTAAAGATTTACCACTAGATTTAAACTTAGATGTAAGATCTAACACTTTAAATGATTGTGTAGTGCTGATTGTACCATTGTATGGATCATCTCCTGATTCTATTGTTGCAGCTTCACATATTGCATTATATGTACTGTTTAAGGATCTACCAGATCCTGTTATCTCAAACCAACTTGCTCCCATAATTTTGATGTTTTAGGTGAAATAAATATTAAAAACGTTTGTGAAATAATCATATCTATCTGATGATGTTGTATTTATATCATCTATAAATGCATCAAATACATGATCATCTATCTTAATATCCCATTGTAACATTAGGGCTTTCCACATAACAAAGAAATCTGTCATGTCTAAGTCTGGAAGCACTCCTTCTAAGAACATATTATACATTACGTCTTTTAATAGTTCAAGCTTGTCTGTATATTTCTTTTTTCCTATTTCCATATATTAGTCTTTAATGCGTAATCCGAACTGTAAGTCAAACCAATTGAATGTATCTTCAGCTTTGGTCCTATTACATTTAAACACCTTCTTTAACAAAGGAACAGCATAAGCTTTGAATTGCTCATGCTGTTCTGTGGTGATTGTCCAGTTGAAATACCACATGTCATCTTTTAATGCTTCAGCTCTTGTCTTTCCTACCATATCTAATTGATAGTCAAGTAGATGATCTGCAACATTGAGTCTGTTAATTGTTGCCATTAGAATGAATTTATATGTTGAACTACTTCTTCCCAGTTTATATCTGTTTGTGTTTCTTTTAATAAAGTTACACTTACTTTAGCACATTCTTTAGCTGTTGTTATACCTGTATATGGATCTTGTCCTACAATTGGTAGGAAAGCCATTACTAATTCTGCTGCTTTTTTCTTATTATCCATTAGATTCTTTTAATTATATAATCATTAAATTTGTCTATATCAAACTTACTATCAATAGCTTCAAAGAACTTCTTATAAGCCCAATAGTAATCTGATGCTGTTGGATATCTATGTCCATTAGCTATGCAGTCATCTATTACTAGATCAGCTGCAATTTTAAATTGCGATTTACCCATAGGTTATTTGTTTTGGTTATCAAACAAAAGACACTTTTTAAAAATAGTGTCAAACGTTTGTTTTAAAATAGAGAAAGCTGGTTCTTGTCAATATTGACTTTCTTTTTCTTACCACCATATTCTATTTTACTAGTGATACGTTCAGCTCTTTCTATATAATACTTATAGTTGATGTTATCCAGAAGGTGATTGCTTTGTAGATTATTACACACTGTAGCTAGCCATTCTCCTGCTTCCACTTGACTTATGCTAGCTGCTCCACTATTAGAATCTTCATTCTTTACCTTTAACAGCTTTTCTCCTGAATTAGATACATAATACCTAATTAGCTTATTATACACTGTCTTGCTAATGTCTGTTATTCCTTCATAGTGGAAATCTTTGCTTGCTTTTTGTCTGAGGCAGAAATCAAAAATATTATCATGAGAAGTAATAGTGCTAGCAATAGGAATGTTATGTACATAATACTTTTCCAAAGCCATAGGAACAATCCTAGCACTCTTGTTCTTGTGTAATTCAAAGTCTGTAAGGAAATCACCTTTCTTTTTAACATCACCATTAGTTTTAATTGCTAGATAATCATTAACAGTTGAGAATATAATCTTCTGATAATCAGTGCGTTCTAGCTCATATTTAGTTAATTCCATCCACCATTTATTGATGGTGTTCATTGTCTCTAATTGGTCTTTCTTCACCATAA
>TBL_comb47_HYPODRAFT_10000783_pt1:0-37500 | contig 42071 bp, 29 predicted proteins | sample TroBogypolimnion_40_FD_10682 | JGI IMG/M metagenome (IMG submission 10682)
AGTAAATCCGGCCACGCTAAGCTATATAACAGTAACTCCATCTAATTTGAATATGCACATTGGAACTATCCAGCAGTTTACCGCAACAGGAACCTATAGTGATGGCAGTATGCAAGACTTAACAAATAACGTTACTTGGGGCCCTAGCGGATCCTCAGTAGCTACGATTAGTAGTACTGGACTAGCAACTGCTGTGGCAGCAGGCTCGGTAACTATTACTGCAACTATTAATTCTATACAGGGCACTGCGCCACTAACAGTAAGTGCAGCCACAGTCACGCTAAGCTCGATAGCAGTAACTCCAACTTCTATGACTATAAAAAATAATACCCCTCAGCAATTTAGCGCACTAGGAAGGTATAACGATGGCTCCCAACAAGACTTAACCAATAACGTTACTTGGCGATCTAATAGCGCTGTGGCCACAATTAGTGATATCTCTGGTTCAAAAGGGCTAGCAACAGCTGTAGCAGTAGGGGGCCCAGCAACTATCACTGCAACTTTAGGTACTAGTAGTGGTAGTGCAACACTAACAGTAAGTCCACTCACGCTAAGCTCGATAACAATAGATCAAGCTAGTGCAAGTATAGCTAATAAAACTACTAAGCAATTTACCGCAACAGGACACTATAGCGATAGCAGTACACAAGACATAACAAATAGCGTTGCTTGGGCTACTAGCGTACCCAATGTAGCCACAATTAGTAATGTTTCTGGTTCAAATGGACTAGCAACAGCTGTAGCAGAAGGCTCAGCAAATATCACTGCAGCTTTCACCGGTGTTGTATCCTCCGCTACAGTATTAACGGTAACCGGAGCTATATTACAATCGATAACAATATCTCCAACATCTACTGTGTCTGTACCCAATAGATCTACTCAGCAATTTAATGCAACAGGACACTATCTTGATGGCAGTACACAAAGTACACAAGACTTAACAAACAGCGTTATTTGGAAATCTACTGACACCACTGTAGCTACGTTTAGTAGTACTACTAAGGGATTAGCAACAGCCTACAAAGCAGGATCCGAAACAACATCTGCTATCACTGCTACTGACTTTGCCAACAGTATGTCTTCCAGCTCTACAGCACTAACAGTAATTCCAGCCATAATAACTGGTAATATTTTAGGCCAGGTTTATTTAAACGACCAATTGCTCGCAGGAGATTCGCCTATACATGAACTCGTCGAGTATGGTTACATAAAGTCAATAGTGGTGGACAATATCAATGGATTCATCTACGCTGGAGACTCGCAGGGCAGTGTTTGGAAATGCGTATTAATCACAGGCCTCTGGACCAGATTAGCCGGCCCAGGATTGCCGACAGCTTTAGACGGAAGCGTTATAATGGCCCTAGCAATAGATCTCACTGGAAATATCTACGCTGGAACCGCAGACACTGGTGGCTATGTCTATAAAGGCACATATTCATCCTCATCAGACACCTATGCCTGGGCTCAATCAGCAACAGGAGCTCCAAACAGCGCTGTAAACACCCTTGCAATAAATACCACCACCAATACCCTCTACGCTGGATTCGCTAATGGCACTGTTTATTCATCATTGAACAGCGGCTCCTGGACCCCAGTAGGAGGCGCAGCCCTAGATGGAACTTCTGTAAACACCTTAGCAATAAATTCCACTGGAAATATTTACGCTGGAACCAAGGGAACGGGAAGCACTGGTGGCAATGTATACCAATTATCAGGTGGCTCCTGGACCCCAGTAGGTACTAATCCCTTATCAACCCAAGATGGAACCCCTGTAAACACCATAGCAATAGACGCTTCAAACAACATCTACGCCGGATCAGGCACTAATTATCATGGCAAAGTTTGGAAATACTCATTAGGAATTTGGAGCTTATTAGGAGGAGAAGCTTCAACTGCATACCCGGTGCACGCCCTAGTAATAAATTCCACTACTGGGTACATTTATGCTGCAAACAAAAACTATGACGGTGCCCCAGAAGGTCATGTCTATAAATATCTATTAGCTGGCGGCGGTTCCTGGGTCGAACAATACTTGTCATCAAACGCAAAGTATGCCCTAGCAGTAGATTCTGTTGGAAATACCTACGTCGGCACTGGGGGGTGGGGTAGTAACGTCTATCAATTACCCACTACTGCGGCTGCACCATGGACTATATTGGGTAAAGGAAGCATAGATGGCCAACCGATATCAAAGTTACTATCAGATTGTTTTGGAAACATCTACGCCGGAACCCCATCGGGTGGCGGCGCTATCTATATATACTCACCATCCTCCGTCCACCCATGGACTAAAATAGCAAATGGGTATACAGGACCATTTGATGGTTTTGCATCAGATAAATCAGGAAATTTTTACTACAGCAGACCTTTCTCTTCTGCTACCTTGGTCTACATGTATTCAGCAGGCCGATTAAGCAGTCTCGGGTCAGGCCTGCCATCAGGATTACACGTGCCCCTTGCAATAGATACCTCAGAAAACATTTACGCGGGTATTTCATCCAACAATTCAGGCCGCGTCTTTAAATGGCCGGTAGGCCAACAAACAACAGGTTCCTGGACCCTATTAGGAACAGCAATGACAGAAACCTTGTCTAGTTTAGTAGCAGTCACACCAGGAAACATTTATGCCACAACCATTACTGCTGCTCACACCGGCAACGTTTACCAATACCTACCAGGAGGACCATGGACTGCATTTGGTAACTTACAAGCCCAAGACCCTAACAATGATGTAAACACCATAGCAACAGACGGTACATACGTATTTGTCGGGACCGGGCTCTCTAATAAAGCAGGCAACGTCTGGAAAATTCCAGCTAGCAGTTTACCATCAGATTCCTGGACCCTGCTAGGTAATATATTGGCTCAGTCAGTTATGGTAAAATCCATAGTATTAGACTCTTTTGGAAACATCTACGCCTTGGCGTCTCTGACGACTGATAGTAATCACCCTGGAGCTGTCTTTACAACTCCATTAAGCAATCCCAATTGGAGCAAGCTTGTATATGGTAATGGAGCCGTAATAAATTCTATGGCGGTTCGAAATTAAATCCCCAAATACCTAAATATTTGGGGCAAAGCCTGGGTTTTTGATTAACCTGTTTATTTATTTTCGTCAGGTGTTTGAGATAAAATCTGGAGTAAGTTTTTCATGTCTTCTGGCGGTTTAACTTCCCATTCCATTAATTGAGAAGTAGTGGTATGTTTTAAGCCTAAACGTTCAGCATGTAGTGCTTGTCGTTTGAAGCTCTCTAATGTCTGACGTAAAACCACACTACATTTTGCCGGTATTTTTAGGCCCTTGCCATAAGTTGGATCGCCAACAATGGGGTAACCAATATGTGCAAGATGGACGCGAATTTGATGTGTGCGGCCAGTTTCTAAAATCACTCTTAAATATGTATGTGCTGGAAACCGTTTAATAATGCGATAATGAGTGGTGGCGGGTTTGCCACTTTCTTTTACTGCCATATGGGTACGTTTAACTGGGTGGCGACCAATTGGCGCTTCGATGGTGCCCCCAGTAGTCATAACACCATTAACAATCGCTGCATATTCGCGTTTAATTTTACGTTTTTGTAAAGCGGCGACGAGTTTAGTATGTGCAGTTAAATTACGTGTTACTACCAATAGACCAGAAGTATCTTTATCTAAGCGATGAATGATTCCAGCGCGTGGAATATTTGCAAGTTCTGGATAGTGATAAAGCAGGGCATTTAATAAAGTATGGTCAGCCTGTCCAGCACCTGGATGAACTACTAAGCCGGCGGGCTTATTAATAACAATGATATCTGGATCAGCGTAAATAATATCAAGCGCGATTGCTTGCGGCTCTGATGTAGTGACAGCTGTAACAGTTGCATTTATGCTAACAGTTTGATCAGAGCGTATTTTATCTTTGGCACGTGCAATTTTGCCATCAACAGTTACATAACCGGCTTTAATCCAACTTTGAATTTTAGCGCGAGAATATTCGGGCAATAGAGTGCTAAGTGCTAGATCAAGCCTACTTTGATTAAGCTCGACTGGAATAATTTTTACTAATTTGATTTGCGAGTTTTGCGCCAGAGTAACCCCTTAAGATTTTATAAATCAAAAACACCGGTAGCCGCAGGCTTTAGCCTGCGTGTTTAGCGTTGGTAGATGCCACGGCAACGCAGGCTAAAGCCTGCGGCTACCAGATATAATACAATTTAAACTACCACTTTTAGGATTATAAACCCTTCGCAAGATAAAGCCAGGTTGCAACAATCGAATCTGGAGTTAGTGAAATGCTTTCGATTCCTTCATCGAGCAACCATTTGGCAAATTCTGGATAATCGGATGGAGCTTGGCCGCAGATGCCAACATATTTACCTTTTTGTTTACAAGTTTGAATCGCTTGATGTAATAGTTTTTTAACTGCGGCATTGCGCTCATCAAAAAGATGCGCGACTAAACTCGAGTCACGATCAAGCCCCAAAGTTAATTGTGTCAAATCATTGGAACCGATAGAAAAGCCATCACAAATTTCTAAAAATTCATCGGCAAGTAGAGCGTTTGCGGGAATTTCGCACATTAAAATTACTTTGAGATCATCGACGCCGCGGGCTAAGCCATTGACAGCAAGTAGTTCTACTAGTTGTGTTGCTTCAGCAACAGTGCGGACAAAAGGTAACATTACTTTGGTATTGGTTAATCCCATGTTACGGACGCGTTTTAGCGCTTCGCATTCTAAAGCAAAACAGTCGGCAAATTGCCCTGCTAAATAGCGCGAGCCACCGCGAAAGCCAATCATAGGGTTTTCTTCATGTGGTTCAAAGGGGCTGCCGCCTAATAAATTTGCATATTCATTCGATTTGAAATCAGAAAAACGCACAATAATTGGTTTAGGGAAAAACGCGGCAGCAATCGTCGCAATGCCTTCGCGTAATTTTTCGATATAAAATTCTGTTGGGCTTTTGTATGCAGCAGTGCGCGCATGAATTTGTTGTTTTATTTTTGTCGGTAGAGTTTTAAATTGTAATAAAGCTTTGGGGTGGATGCCAATTGTATTGCTTATAATAAATTCAATGCGTACTAGGCCAACGCCATCGTTAGGCAGATGCTGATAAGAAAAAGCTTTGTTTGGATCAGCGAGATTCATACAAAGTTTACATGGCAATTTTGGCATGTTGGTTACTTCGATATGTTCAACCTTCACTGGTAAGAGACCTTTAAAAACTTGGCCAATTTCACCGCCGGCGCAAGAAACAGTTATGGGTGAATGATGTTTGATTTTAGTCGTTGCATCATTGCAGCCAACAACTGCGGGAAGTCCCAACTCGCGTGCAACAATAGCAGCGTGACAAGTACGTCCGCCGCGATTGGTGACAATTGCTTTGGCAAGTTTCATAATTGGTTCCCAATCTGGATCTGTAATGTCAGCAACCAGAACTTGACCAGGTTGCATCAGATGCATTTGTTTGGAGTTAGTAATTACACAGGCATCTCCTTGGCCAATTTTTTGACCAACACTATGACCGCTAGTAATGACTTCCCCCTTTTTTTCTAAAGAAAAATGCTCTAGGGTTTGCTGTTGTTCGTGACTGCGCACAGTTTCTGGACGCGCTTGTACGATATAGATCTCTTTTGTTTTGCCATCTTGTGCCCATTCAATATCCATTGGTTTTTGGTAGCGATTTTCAATTGCTAGAGCGGCGTGTGCTAATGTTGTTATAATCGCATCATCAATACAGAACCGTTGTTGTTCGGTTTTTTTGGTTTTTATGGTTTTGATAGAAAAATTTTTGTTATAGATAGTTTTAATTGCTTTACTACCGATGGTACGTTGTAAGATTGCTGGTTTATTGGCAATAATACTTGATTTGTAAATATAGAACTCATCGGGATTAACCTTGCCTTGGACAATTGATTCGCCCAATCCCCAAGCAGCATTAATAAAAATTACCTTATCAAATCCAGTTTCAGTATCTAAAGTAAACATCACTCCACTTGAACCACAATCACTGCGCACCATAATTTGGATGCCTGCTGAGATTGCGACTTTTTCGTGCGGAAAACGATTTTGGATACGGTAAACAATCGCGCGCTCATTAAACAGGGATGCATAAACTTTTTTAATGGCGAGCAAAACATTTTTTATTCCGCTGATATTGAGGAAGGAATCTTGTTGTCCGGCAAAAGATGCATTGGGTAAATCTTCAGCAGTAGCGGAAGAACGTATTGCCAGAGAGATTTTTTTGTTTTTGATTAGTTCATTGTGTTTTTCTGTAATAGCAGAAATAAATTCTGGACTAAATTTTGCCTGCAGAATTAACTGCTGTATTTCGTGACTGGTTTTGGCAAGATTTTTTAGTTTTTTTTCATCAAGCGTTGCTAGCTTTGTATATATTTTGGTGTCGATTTGATTAACGCTCAAAAAATTTCTATACGCGTCTGCGGTTGTGGCAAATCCTGGAGGTACTTTTATGTTCTCCTGAGTAAGGTTTTGGATCATTTCGCCGAGTGAAGCATTTTTACCGCCAACGGTGGCAATATCTTCTATGTTGAGTTGGTTGAAGTTTATTGCATATTTTATAATTTTTTTCATATAAAACCTCAAGGTTTGGTGTGGAAATTTATTTGAGTTTACTAGTTGCCTTCTGGTCTTTGTGCAGGACAAAAAATAAAATTTTGCATCAAAGCACTGGTAGCCGCAGGCTTTAGCCTGCGGCTACCGGATTTCTCAACTATAGATCTTATTTTTTGTCCCGTGCAAAGCCTTCTGGTAGGCTTTAGCCTGTTATACGGTTAGGTTCGAAGTGTGTAATCAACTGATGTTACTACACGGACAACTTGATTTATGTCGCCAATTTGACTGTTCTCGGCTCCGTAGCTTTGTCCAGCATTACTGTCAATATTCAAGATCTGAAATACTCCTTGACTAGCACGGCGGATATGACCAAGTTGACAACCAGCGTTAGTTGCAAATTGCTGGGCGACTAAGCGTGCGCTTTTCGTAGCTTGTTCGAGCATTTGTGGACGAATTTCATCTAACTTAGTGAAAAAATAGCGTGGGTTTGGCAGGCTTTGGTAATCGACTTTATTCATTAACACGATTCCCTGCTGAATTAGTTCTGCGTTTAATTGGCTAACTTGGCGTACTGAATTAACGTTCGGGGTGCGTAACATAATACCACCGGTTATAATGTACCGATGTTCTGGTTTGTTTGCGGTATATTCGCGTGCATATTGATCGAGTACTTCAATGCGTTGCGGTTCTATTTCACTAAGTGCAAAATTATGTTGAGTTAAAAAAGAAGTGATGATTTTTTGATTTTTTAGGCTTTCTGCTGTGATCTTTGCTAGATCATCTCCAGTTATCTTATAACTGATATCCCAAATTGCCAAATCAGCCTTTATCTGACGTTCGGCGATACCTTTTACACTTACATAACGATCACTGGCTCGCCACTGATAAACACTGCGGGCTATAAACCAACCCGCAAGCGCATTACCAATAGCAATAGAAACAACTAAAAGAATAATAAAAAAGATTTTCTGATGTTTGTAATTAGTGGTTGGTTCCATAAAATGACTCGATAAAATCCAATTTTCAAAAAAACATACAGCCATCTAATCTAAATCTATTCGCTACCTTACTTTTTCGTCAACAGAAATATTTTTATATTCCTGTTGACGTTTTGGTAAGATGAACATCCTTATCTGAATCTGGTTACTTCTTTTTTTTGCAGGCACATTTACAAGCTTTTTTTACTACTTTTTTTGCTGCTTTTTTTACTACTTTCTTTACTACTTTCTTTTTAGCTACCATATTTAATCTCCAAAAATTTTAATAAAGTGAACGAACGTCTGTAACTTTTTTATATTATAAAAAATATACAGAGCTATATCTTAGAACAATAAAAACAATTTGCCTAGTTATTTTTTTGGCCCGAGTTTTTTCTATTTTTTATTGTGAGTTTCTTTTAACCAAAAAGTTAAAATAAATCCTAACAAAAATGCTAGCGGTAAAATTGTTAAAGCATATTGATAATTAATTGCCGAGTAAATACGATCACCACTCTGTGTTTGACCAGACCAAAATAGATCAAGAATTTTTCCGACTAATGGTTGGCAAACGATACCGCCTGCCATAGTTAATAGATTAGTAAATGATGAAGCAGTGGCTACGAGATTGTCTGGATTGTTTTCTCGGCTGATGGCAAAGCATAAAACTTCGAAACTAGAGAAGATGCCAAATAAAAACAACAACAGGTAGAGCAAGCTGGTATTCATTGGTGGAAAATAAATAACTAAGCTTATTGTAAGTGCAGATAACAAACAGCCGATTGAAATTGGAATTCGTCTAGTACAAGTTATATCAGAAATATAGCCAATTAGCGGTCCGCCAACTAGCCATCCTAAAAACACCATGGAGTTAGCAGTGGCTACACTCTCTGTCGGTAAATGATAAACATTCGCTAAAAATGAATTACCCCAAAGCTCAGCAAAGAGTGATAATGATAAATACATTAAACAAGCGATGAAACCATTGAGCCACATTTGTGGTTTTTTTAAAATTTTCAAAAGACCAATAAACGTTTCTCGGTATTGGGGTTTTGTTTTTGGGGTATGGTTTTCTTGTAATGCTATTTCTGGTTTGTCGCGAATTATCAACCAAACTATTGGCGCAAGAACTACACCTAAGACTGTACCAACAGTGATAGTTTGTTGCCATCCAATACTGTGAACTAGTGAGCTAAGAACGATACTACCAACCATTCCGCCAAGCATTCCCAGTGCAGTTGCTAGTCCAACAAACAAGGCAAAAAAGCGTTGCGGTAGCCAGGAAGCAGCAAGTTTTAAGACGGTCACAAAAGCAAAAGCGCTGCCAAAACCGATGAGCAATCGACCGATAGCTGCAACGGGTAGGGTATGTGCTATGCCGAAAATATAACTGCCAATTGCACAAGCAATTATAGCCAAAGTTAAAATTTTTCGCGGTCCATATAAATCTGATAATAAACCAACGATAATTTGCATTGGTGTGTAAATAAAATAATAAAATGCAGAAAGAGTACCAAGCTCAGTCGCGTTTGCTTGAAACTCGTGCATTAATTCCGTAACCATAACGCTTGGTTCCATACGTAGTAAATACTCGTAGCAATAAAAAATTGCAGCCAGAGTGCAAATTATCCAGCCGGTAGTCATAGTGTTTTTAGTTTTAATCAAGGAAACCTCGTTGAGTTGAGTTAATTTTTTTGTTCTAGTAATTCTAAAATACCTTGGAGCAAATTTATTGGTGTTGGCGGACATCCAGTAATTATGCCATCAACTGGAATTACATTTGCTATGGCGCCAGCGCAAGCATAAGAGCAGCCAAATTCACCACCACAGGCGCCACAATCACCAACTGCCAATACAAGTTTTGGATCAGGTGTTGCATTATAGGTAGTGATTAATGCACTTTCCATATGACGTGAGACTGGTCCAGTTACTAAAAGCAAATCAGCATGCCTGGGTGAGGCAACGAAGTGAACACCAAAGCGTTCGATATCGTAAAATGGATTGTTTAGCGCATGGATTTCTAATTCACAACCATTGCAGGAGCCGGCATCAATTTGACGAATTGCTAAACTGCCAGCAAATCTGGCATCGATGATTTTTCTGCAATTATCACCAAGACGCTCGAAAGCAGTAGTTTTGTTTTGTGGCAGAGGCTCAGTGACTATGCCTGTTTTAAAAATTTTGTATAAAGTTTTTAACATAAATTCATTTTACGAAGGGTGAAGCATGTAAAGCGTGAAGCATATATTGCTATAAGTCAACCGCCGAGTACGATCCATTAATTGATTTATTGCATACCGGAAAGTCGGGCACAATATTACCATGAATTAGCTGCTCTAGCGCTGGCCAACTGAACCAGCTCGGGTCACGTGGGAAATAACGTTCAATTAGTCCATTATTATTGATGCGTACAAAGGCTAGAATTTCACCACGCCATCCCTCAATTAAGCCTATGCTTTCAGTTGTGGTGTTAGGGTTTTGCCATGGTGTTTGTATTGGTCCAGGCGGTAATTGGTCGAGTAATTGTGCTATTAATTCAAAAGCAACTAAAACTTCTTGCGCGCGTACCCGCAGGCGTGCAAGTACATCGCCATTATTAAAAACTGGTACGCGAATTTTTAATTTATTGTAAGGAGAGTAGGGCGCATTATGGCGTAAATCAAATTTATGCCCACTGGCGCGCCCCGCATAACCAAGCACTCCTAGTTGCGTCGCTTGTTCAACTGATAATATTCCTGTGGTCTTTATGCGGTCGTGGAAGCTCGAATTTTCTTCAAAGAGCTGATAAAGTTCAGCTAGTTCTTGTTTGCAACTTATAATTTGTTGGTGTATTGCCTGGCAGTTTTTAGAATTTAAATCTACGTTAACACCCCCGGGTATAATACAATCCATTATTAGGCGATGACCAAAGACTTGTGCGTTTAGGCGTAGCCATAACTCTCTTAAGCGCATTAACTGATAGCAGCCAAAAGTATAGGCGACATCATTACAGACACCAGCAAAATCGCCAAAGTGATTAGCAATGCGCTCGTGTTCACACATGATGGCGCGTATATGCAGAGCACGCTCAGGAATTTTTAAATTCGTGGCGTTTTCTAAAGCTAGGCAAGCGGCCCAAGCGTGAGCAACCGTACTATCACCAGACACGCGTCCGGCAAGTTTAATTAATTGTTTGGCGCTTAGTCCTTCGGCAATTTTTTCGATACCTTTATGAACATAACCCAAACGTTCTTCTAAATTGATGACATCTTCACCGGCAGCTTGAAAACGAAAATGCCCTGGTTCGATAATGCCAGCATGGATTGGTCCAACCGGAATTTCATATACCCCGGAGCCGTTTACATGCGTAAAAGGATAATTATTATCCGGTGGAGTTATACCTGCTTTAGTTGAAGCAACGGGAAAATTTTTACGTAATGGATATTGTTTTTCATTCCATGCCAGATGGCGGGTCCAGCGATGCTTATCTGGGTGATCGCTAAAATTTATACCAAACATGTCATGTGTATGGCGTTCTAGGCGATTGGCTGCTGGAAAATAAGGAGTAAATGAGGTAATGTTTGGATTAGAAGTATCAATTAAAGTGCGCAGTAATAAATACGATCCATGTAATTCCAAACTAATATTAAGCTCAAGGTTTTCACTTAAATCTTGTGCCCAGATACCAACAAAGCGATATTGTAATTGATTGGCAACTATGGCTGCTGGTTGCCAAAGTTGCGGTGCTAAATGTAATAGAAGTATGGTATTTGGTAATTCGGTAGCCGCAGGCTTTAGCCTGCGTTCATATACTAAATCATGATCAAGCACGAATCCTGTTTCGGTACTCAATAACTGTAAAAATTGTTCATGTGTTTTTTTATGGGGCATGTTTATCCTGTAATCAGTCTGGCTGCTTGTTGCAATAATTGTTGTAGTACTGGTGGAATGTAAAGTCCTAAGATCAGAACTAAACTTAAATGCAAAATTGCGGGCCACAGACAAATTTTAGATTTAGTCATTGGTGTTGGTTCGCCATAAACTACTGGTTGAATATTACGTAATAATCCGGCAAAGGCCAAGATTGAACCACCAACTAATATAATTGCGATTAGCGGTAAAAATTTAACACAGGTAATAAAAACTAGTAATTCACTAGTGAAAATACCAAAGGGTGGTATGCCTGAAATAATTAAAGTTGCGGCTAATAATACCCATGCGAGCAGCGGTTGATTTTTTATAAGTCCACGGATTTTTTCTAAAGAATTAGTTTTAGTTTGTTGGACAACGTTGCCGACGATGGTGAAAAGAGCAGATTTAGTAAGCGCATGTACGAGCAGGTAAAATAAACCAACAAAAGTTGCAATTGGTCCGCCCAAGCCAAAAGTAAAAGTTATTAAACCCATGTGTTCAATTGATGAATAACTAAATAGTCTTTTAATGTTGTGTTGTCGTTGTAGTAGCACTGCTGCCACTACAAAAGATAATAATCCAAATACCATCAGAAGATTGTCAGCTAAATGATTTGCCAGCGCCAAGTCAGTTAAAATCTTAAAGCGGATTAAAGCGTATAGCGCAACATTAGATAATAATCCCGAAAGCAGCGTTGCTACCGGCGCTGGGCTTTCTGAATAGGCATCAGGTAACCAATTATGTAGTGGTACTAAGCCAATTTTCGTACCGTAGCCGACTAATAAAAATACAAAAGCAATTTTAATTATTGTGGGATCAAAATGATTTGCATGCAGCGCTAAAACACTCCATAACATTCCAGTTTTAGCTTGAACCAGTTCTTGCGTTGCAGAAAAATAGACTAAAATAGTGCCAAATAACGCTAGGGCAATGCCAACAATACATAAAATAAAATATTTCCATGAGGCTTCAATAGCTTCTTTGGTGCGGTATAAACTCACTAATAATACAGTTGCTAATGTGGCCCCTTCCATTGCTACCCATAAAATGCCGATATTGTTTGCCGCCAAAGCTATGAGCATCATCAAGGCAAAAAGTTGGTACATAACATGATAAAGACGCAAATGCCGCGTGCTAATGCGATTAGTTGCCGCATTGATCCACATAAATGTGTTAGAAAAAAATGCAGTTGTCATCACCACAAAAGTTGTGAGTACGATAATTAGTAAATTAAACGCATCAATATAAAATTGTTGTTTAATTGCTAAAAAGGCGCCATGCTCGAAAAAATAATGCGCCATAAAAAGGGATGCGACGAAGCCGGCAATAGTAATAATGATATTGCAGTAACCAGCGATTCTTAAATTACCAATACCCAGCATCAGTAAAGTGCCAACCAGTGGGAGTAATAAAGTTAAGTAAAAAGCAATCATTCTGTGTCCTCGCGGAGCAAGTTCAAACGGTCAACATCAAGAGAATCAATGCTACGACGTAGTTGTAAGAAGAATACACCAAATAGAACCGCGGCAATTAATACGTCAAAAGCGATGCCAAGTTCTACGACCATGGGCATGCCTTTGGTAGCGATTAAAGCAGCGAAAAAAATCCCATTTTCCATCGACATAAAGCCAATTACATGTGAAATTGCTTTGCGATGTGTGATTAACAATAACATCCCAAGTAGCATTACTGCCATGGCTACGGCAATGGTGTTGCTAGCTTCATTCCATGAAATGGCGCTGATTGGAATAATCAAGTGGTAGCAAAATAGCACTAACGCGGACGCGCCGATCAAAAGTAAAAAAGGATATTTAATCTCAGCTACTTTGTGACGAATGTTTAATTTGCGTACAAAAGAGCGTAATAAATAGGGGATAAAGATAACTTTTAACAATATAGTTAATAGTACTGAAATATAAAGTTCTATTTCAGTGGTTTTTAGTGCTTGTAAAAATGTTACGGCAGACAATAAAACACTTTGCCAGATAAATGTATTGATCATGCTGTGAATTCGATTTTGCATCAAAAACACAAACGCAGTTAATAAAATTAATGCGGTAATAATAGATGTCAGTAATTCCATTCTATCCAACCTCAATAATAATATGAATTAAAACGGCTAATAAACCTAAAATAAATGCAAGATTTAGCAAATACGGTACTCGGAATAAGCGCAGCTTTGCCAAGCTAATTTCAGCTATGCCAAGAATAATCACAAGCAGCAATAGTTTAAACATCAATGTCAAAATACTCAAACCAATACTGAACCAGCTAAAATCGCTGGCAATCCCCCAGGGGAAAAATAAATTAATAAACAATATGGCATAGAGCATAAATTTAATTTGTGCTGCCCATTCAATAAATGCCAAATAACGACCGCTATATTCTAAAATCATCGCTTCATGAATCATCGTTAATTCCAAATGCGTAGCAGGGTTATCAACTGGAATTCTACCGGTTTCAGCGAGGGCAACTAAAATAAATCCAAGTGCAGCAAAAATAAGCGATGGTTGCAGCCATAAATGATGTAATGCCAACTGGTTAATGATCATGGCTAAATTAGTACTCATTGCCGTCATCGCTACGGCAAAAAACACCATTAATAAAGCTGGTTCAGCAATTGCGGAAATTAACATCTCGCGTGAAGAACCCATGCCGCCAAAAGCAGTACCAGTATCCATGCCGGCAAGCGTCAAGAAAAACCGCGCTAAAGCAAACAAGCCCACTATGACAATTACATCGGCAATTGCAGTTGTTGGTGTGTTTATAATAAGTAATGGCACTACTGCGCAAATAAAAATGGTAATACTAAAAATTATATATGGTGCTACGCGAAATAATTGCGAAGTTGTCGTAGCGAGCAATACTTCTTTACGAAATAGCTTATTCAGATTGAGATAGGATTGCCAAATCGGTGGTGCCTCACGATTTTGCAATTGACACTTAACCCATTTCACCACACCAGCGAGCAGAGGCGCAGCGATTACAAATAATAAAGTTTGTGCTATGGCAACTAACCACATCATGCAATCACCCACAATAATAAAATTAAAGTTACAAATGCATAAGCTAAATAAACTCTGATATTGCCGCCTTGTAATTGAGCAAAACTTCGTGCTAAAGCAAAACTGTAGCGTTCCAATGGCAGATAAATATATTGCCAAATCCAATCATTAATTTGCAAAAGATAATTGGTATCAGAACCGATTTTCTCTATTTTTTCACGGATCAGCCAAGCTGACTTAAAAACACGGCGTAGGGGCATCGCAAATGCAGTAGCGCTATATTGCATGCGCGCATTAATTCCGCCAAAACCACAATCCCATGGCTTAACCTGGCGTAGTTTAATCCGTCCAAAACAAGCACGCACCAACCAGTAGCCAATTAAACCAATTGATAAAATTCCAGCCATGACAAGTAGTGCATTATAAGAGGATGTTTTTGTGGTAATGGGTATTAGCCATAGCCAATTATGTGCATTAGGCAATTGCGCACCAATTAATTGCTGGGGAATTACATTTAAGAGAGAAATAGTAAAAGTTGGTACCACCCCAAAAAATATACAGAGTATTGCCAAAAATCCCAGTGCTAGGCGCATACCAAATCTTGGATCATGGGCGCGGCGTACATGACGTGTGCGTGCTTGTCCTAAAAAAATAACGCCATAAACCTTAACAAAACAGGCAGCAGCGAGGGCGCTGGTTAATGCAAGTAAAGCAGCAGCTACTGGAATTAAAGTGCGCATCACCTCACTTTTTAAGGTTACGGCTTGAAAAGCATCTTGGAAAATCAGCCATTCGGAGACAAAGCCATTAAATGGTGGTAGAGCAGAAATGCTGATGCAGCCAATTAAAAAACACCACGCGGTGTAGGGCATTCTTTTAATAAGTCCACCCATATGCTCTAAATCATGTTCATGGCTGTGCTGCAGGATTGCGCCAGCACCTAAAAATAATAAGCTTTTAAATATTGCATGATTCAGACAATGATAAAGTGCAGCAATTAATCCTAAGGCGGCAAGCACAGGATGGCCAGTGCTTGTAAAAATCAAAGCTAAACCAAGACCAATAAAAATTATGCCAATATTTTCGACAGAATGATAAGCAAGTAGTTTTTTAAGATCATGCTGCATTAAAGCATAGAGTACCCCGAGTAATGCGGAAGCCACACCGATAAAAAGCACAATGCTGCCCCATTGCCAATAAACATGTGGTAATAAGCCAAAAGCAAAGCGGATAAAGCCATATATTGCTACTTTAAGCATTACGCCCGACATCAAAGCAGAAATATGCGATGGTGCCACGGGATGTGCTTGAGGTAACCAGACATGTAACGGTACTATTCCTGCTTTCATGCCGAAGCCAAAAAACGCCAGGAAAAAAGCCATGCTCGCCCATGTTGGTGAAAGTTGCACCGCATGTAGAACATCAAAGCTCATGCTACCTGCAAATTTAATTAGAATACTAAAAGCAAATAAAATGAGTAAACCACTTGCTTGGGCCATCAACAAATAAAGCAGTGCCGCACGACGATTAGCCGCTTGTTCGTGATGATAGGCAACTAAAAAGTAGCTCGAAACTGACATTAATTCCCACGCAAGCATAAAATTAAAAACATCATGCGCCAGCAATACTAAATACATGCCGCTAACAAACAAGCCGGTAAAAAATGACATAAGGGTGATTGGTCGTTGCTTCTCGTAGCTACGTACATAGCTAGGACCATAACAGGCAACGCTGATTACGATAATACCAACTATGGCGAGAAAAAAACCTGATAATGGGTCGAGCGCAAATTGCAGCGCTAAGCTCGGGAAACCTGAGCTTATTTGATAATTAATATTTTGCTGTGTTATTAATACTGATAATCCAGCCCAAATTGCACCCAGGCCAGATATTCCCAGTAGCGTAAAAAAAATAAATTTCAGCATGCGCGGACAATAATGTAACGCGAGCGTCAATGTACTCGAAGATAATGCAATAATAATGGTTAAAAATAATATTAGCTTCATGCGTAAATACAACGAGGCTGTAACTTAAGATAAAGTACGGACTAGTGGATTCTGAAACTATTTATTATTGGTGTCAATGTAAAATCAAAACGATTTTTGAGACATAGCGCACTATCGATATTTTATTTTTTGACCTGTGCAAAATGGCGCGTATTTTTTATTGCTAATAACAAAAAAATAAGATAATGTTTCATGAATTTATATGTTGAAATTGTCTTCATACTAGTAAGACATTATTTATGGATAGTAACATTAATTACATGCCTTTCTCTTGTGAAATTGTATCAACTGAAAACCTAACACCATTTGAGAAACTTTTTCGCTTTAAACGTCTTGATGACCAATCTTTTGGACACAAACCCGGTCAATTTATGTAGCTTTCAATTGTTGGGATTGGTGAGGCTCCAATTTAAGTTTCTTCTTCACCGACGCGCGGTGACTATCTAGAAATGGGTGTGCGCAAAATCGGAACTTTAACAGCGGCTTTGCACGCTTTAAAAGTTGGCGCTAAAATTGGTATGCGCGGTCCTTAGAAATAACAGCATTAATAAATTTTTACTTAGAAGCAAAATGTAAAGTGGTGTTTGCTGCTACACCAGGTAATAAACATACGCTGTGTGCAATTGTCGATGTTAGTTGTTTGCCAGAAATAACTGCGGCGATTAATAGGAGTATTAAAAATAATTTATTAATTTGGCAGCCGCTTGGCGCCAAAGCTTTAGAATTTGCCAATACAGATGCTTTTGTTAATATCAATACATCTGATGATTTAAAACTTTTTATAGAGCCGGGTTTTTTATGATTACACTTAATGAAGCTTTTGCTATTATCGATCAAAAAATAAAGCCAAAAGGTTTTACTACTACTGTTTTAAAAGTCGAAGATGCGCTTGGCAGAATTGTTGCGCAAGATCAAAAGTCGCAATTCGATATTCCACAATTTAATCGTGCCGCGATGGATGGCTATGCGGTTATTAAAAATGAAACCAATAATGAATTGCAAATATTAGAAACAGTTGCTGCCGGCAAAATCGCGACAAAAAAACTGCAACTTGGAACAACTATTAAGATAATGACTGGAGCTCCAGTACCGCCAGATGCAGGAAAAATAATACCATTTGAGCTAACTACTGCGCTGGCCTATAATAAGGTTAAAATTATAGCTCAAGATAAAAATATAAATATCTCACCGCAAGGAGAGGATTTAAAGCGTGGGGATTTGATAATTAAAGCTGGAACCAAAATCGGCCCAGTTGCAATTGCAAGTTTAGTTATGTGTGGCATTAACGAGCTCAGGGTTTATCAACAACCCAAAGTTATAATTATTTCTACTGGCGATGAAATTGTGGATACCGCCACTAAACTAGAGCCTGGAAAAATTATGAACTGCAACGAGCCAATGTTAAATGCTTTATGCCTGCAACATGGGTTAGAGGTGGTGGCAAGTATTACAGTTCCAGATGATTCTGCGTTGACCGTAAAAACTCTGCGCGAAGCTGCTAGCCAGACAGATTTTATAGTTTTGTCAGGAGGAGTTTCTCAAGGGGAGTTTGATTATGTAGGAGCAGCAATGAAAGAAATTGGTTTTACCCTACATTTTAATAGAGTTGCGCTCAAACCAGGCAAGCCAACAACTTTTGCGACTTATAATGATAAATTAATTTTTGGCTTGTCCGGGAATCCAGCCGCAGTATTTTTAACTTTCCATTTGTTTGTTTTGCGTGCATTACGCCATCTTTTGAATATTGCCGAAATTAATAACTATCTTTCATTGCCGTTAGCTAGTAACTTTAAACGTAAAAATATCCGGCGCACCGAATTCATTCCGTGTGTTTTAAATAGCGATGGTGGTTTACAACCGCTAGAATTTCATGGTTCAGCACATATTGTGGTTTTGATGTTGTGTAATGGTTTTTTTATTATTGAGCAAAATATTGCCGCATTAAAGGCTGGGGATCGTGTAAAATTTTTACCAATAGGGGTTTAAAACTATGCAAGGTTTAATAGTTTCTACCAACCTTTCTGCAAAAAAAGGCGAGCAAAAATCACCGGTTCAACACATTGTGATTGATAAAAATGGTGTGGTTGGTGATGCGCATGCAGGCCCTGGTATGAGACAAATTAGTATACTCGGACAAGAAAGCATAGATCGCTTTAATGCGCGTACGGGCAAAAATATACAAGCCGGAGCGTTTGGTGAAAATTTGACCATTAGCGGAATTGATTTATGTAGTATTGCAGTATTGGATCGCCTTAAAATTGGTAAAGTGGTTCTTGAAATTACGCAAATAGGCAAAAAATGTCATGGCAATGTCTGTGCCATCTATCGTGAAGTTGGTCAGTGCGCTATGCCCAAAGAAGGGGTGTTTGCTCGAGTAATAAATGGTGGAAAAATTCAGGCAAACAATAAAATTCGCTATTTGCCACGTGATTTACAAATTTTAATTATCACTTTAAGTGATCGTGCTGCAGCTGGTGTTTATGAAGATCGTTCTGGACCTTTAGCCTACGAATTAATTGAAAAATTTTTTAGTGAAAAACGTTGGCATATAAAAATCTCGAAGATTATTATTCCTGATGATGCTAAAAAACTCGAGAAAATTTTAACCCAAGGGATTACTAAAAATATAGATATTATTTTTACGCTGGGTGGAACTGGAATTGGTCCCCGGGATATCACTCCCGAAGTTGTTACCAAGGTGAGCAAAAAAATCATTCCGGGAATTATGGAAAATATTCGACTGAAGTATGGCGCGCAAAAACCCGCAGCTTTATTAAGCCGCAGCGTTGCTGGGATTAATAAAACCACGCAACTGTATGCGCTGCCCGGAAGTGTTAAAGCCGTAGCTGAATATTTTCCCGAAATTTTCCAAAACTTAGAACATATAATTCATATGATGCATGCAATTGATGCGCATGAGAAAACGCAGTAATCCAATGAGTAAAAATCCTTTAGAAGTGGCAACAAAATAGATTGAGTTTCGCAGTATCAAGCAAAGCTCAAACACCATCGAAGCTGCCTCTGTAATTGTTGAACAACCAATAGAGGTGTTAGTCAACGCAGAAAAACGAATAATTTTGTTTGCAACCCCAACCAACATCGACGCATTAGTGGCAGGATTGCTTTTTTCTATGAAAATAATAGAAAATGCCACTGATATTATTTCTCTTGAAATTGCAGAAAATGATTTATTGCAGGTGGCAGTACAGGTAAAGAAAAAAGATTTCGAGTTTAATTTACAAGATACAGTTATCAGCAGCTCTCAAGGTATCAGTAATATAATGAGCACAGATAAATGGACTAAGAATATTATTCCTATTCCTAACAAAATTCGTGTAAGTGGTGATTTTTTAACTAGGGTAATGAAAAAACTTCATGACCTCCAGAAAGTTTATTTAATGTCTAGAGGAGCACATGCTGCTGGTATTTTTAATGATGTTGGAGAAATAATTGCTTTTGCCGATGCCAACAGATACCCAGCGCAATTGTATGCCGGTATCTTGCAAGAACTTTTTGGCTAAATAATCCAATAGGCCTGTATTGTCCGTGCTGGTTGTGGTTGCCATCATTAATGTTTTGGAGTTGGCAAAAACATTCATTACCAGAATCAGGCCAATTAGTAGAAAAATTATTTTTTTAACCATTTTTTATTGTCCTTTGATAACAGTTCTAGAGATTGCTGTTTCTATGACTATAGCGGAACTTATTAATCTTTTCAAATTAGCGAATCCGCAAGGTATTGCAAAAAAGTCGCGATTATTCCGCAATCCATTGCAAAATAGTCATGCGCGGACATTTTTGTATTCTATTAGCCTGTTTCAAAAATATGTTAGCATAATGTTGACATTTTTTAAATATATGCTAACAATTGTCCATCATGTATGAAATTGAATTTTCGGTAAAAGCGGCCAAAACTTATTTAAAGCTATCCAGCCACACAAAACAACTAATAGATGTGAAGTTGGGTCTGGTTGCTAAGAACCCTTATGCAAAAAACAATAACATTAAACCATTAAAGGATATGAACGGCTGTTATCGTTTAAGAATAGGTGATTGGCGGATTATTTACGAGATCGCGAATCAAACTCTAAAAATTTATGTCATAATGATCGGGCAACGTAAAGATGTATATCGAGGAATATAACTATGATGATTCATCCACAAATTATCACAAAAAATAGAATGCCGGAATTTGTAGTGTTGCCATACAAAGAATATGGACTGCTTCTAGACGCCTTAGAAGACCAAAAAGACATAAAATCTATACAAGAATTTCATGAAACGGGTGCCGAGACTATTCCTTTTGAATTATTAAAATCAGTCACGAACAAAGGAAAAAATGCTGTAAATGCTTTTCGTGAATTTCGTAAAATGTCTCAGACAGCCCTTGCCTCAAAAGCGGGGATTTCCCGACAATATTTGTGTCAAATTGAAAGCAATCAACGTAAAGGGAGTGGCAGTGTATTAAAAAAAATAGCTAGTGTTCTCGATGTTGACGTTGATTTGCTTATTTCTAATCCATGATCAATGATATAAAAAAACTCTCGCAAATGTTATGTCTGAATTTCGAAGGATCGAAAGGAGATGATTTTTTCACTGATTTTCCTTTGCAGGTTCCGGAAAGTTTTGTTGCGCGTATTAAGTTAGGCGATATTAATGATCCCTTGTTGTTACAAATTTTACCACAGGAACTTGAGTTGCAAGAGGCTCAAGGTTTTATTACCGATCCGCTAGCGGAGGAAAAAAACTCTCCAATTCAAGGGGTGGTTCGTAAATACCCCGATCGTGTTTTATTGCAAGTTACTGACGTTTGTGCGCTGAATTGTCGTTTTTGTTTTCGGCGTTATGCGGGCAACAAAATTTCTGATTGGCAAAAAGTATTTACCTATCTTAAAAATGATCCTGTTATAAGCGAAGTAATTTTAAGTGGTGGTGACCCATTGATGTTAGCTGCAAGCGAGCTCGCAGAAATTATGCAACAGCTTGCCCAAATACCTCACATTAAACGTTTGCGAATTCATAGCCGCGTACCAATCGTAATGCCGGAGAGATCAATCCTCAAGTTAACTCAAACGCGTTTGCCTGTTGTTTTAGTAGTGCATTGTAATCATCCGAATGAAATTGATGAAAGTGTGGCGCGAGCTCTCAGCGCGCTTCAGCAAACAGGAGTAACTCTTTTTAATCAATCTGTGTTACTCCGAGGTATTAATGATAATGCTGAAATTTTAATTTCTCTGAGTGAGAAATTGTTTGGCGCGTGCGTTTTGCCTTATTATTTGCATATGCTGGATAAAGTCAAAGGCGCTGCTCATTTTTATGTCGAGACCAATCGAGCCAAACAAATTTATCTTGAAATGCAGACAAAACTGCCAGGTTATTTGGTTCCAAAACTAGTTGTTGAAATTCAAAATAAGAAAATATATGTCTAATACTACTAATGCTAATACTAATTGGCACGCTTTAAGTGTCGAAGAAGTTTTAAATAAATTGGCGGCTAATATGCGCACGGGTTTAACCGCTGCTGAGATTTTAGCGCGACGGGAAATTTATGGGTTTAATCAGTGCATGATGCAGAAGTCCGAAAGTATATTTTGGCGTTTTTTACGGCAATTTAATAATGTTTTAGTCTATATTTTACTTGTTTCTGCAGTGATAACTATTTGTTTGGCGCAATGGGTTGATGCTAGTGTTATTTTGGGGGTGGTAATTCTCAATGCTATTTTCGGATTCATTCAGGAAGGGAAAGCCCAAAAAGCTCTTGAGGCAATTCGAGCTATGCTAGCACCAACAACACATGTAATTCGTGATGGTCAAAAAATAGTTATTCCGACAATTGAAATTGTTCCTGGCGATGTAGTGGTAATTCATCGTGGCGATAAAATACCTGCTGATTTACGCGCGGGCGAAGCTAAAAATTTACAAGTTCAAGAATCAATTTTAACTGGTGAATCACTTCCAGTTGACAAACAAGTAATGCCGGTCATAGAAAATGCGTTGCTGGGTGAGCGTGGCTCTATGCTCTATAGCGGTACGTTAGTAACTACTGGTCGAGGTTTAGGTATAGTAGTTGCAACTGGTAGTAACACTGAGGTTGGTAAAATTAGCACACTGCTCGCCCGTGTTAAATCAGTAGATACTCCTTTGTTACGTCAGATGAATATTTTTGGGCATTGGCTAACTGCTCTAATTGTTGCAATTGGAGTTGTAGTTTTTGCAGTTGGCGCTTTAGTTTGGCACGATTCTAGTGCATCAATGTTTATGGCAGTTGTTAGTTTAATTGTTGCCGCGGTGCCCGAAGGATTGCCGCCGATAATGACAATTATTTTAGCGATTGGTATCGCACGCATGGCTAAGCAAAATGCAATAGTGCGACGTATGCCTGCAGTAGAAACCATGGGTGCGGTAACCACAATTTGTACTGATAAAACTGGAACACTTACTGGGAATGAACTTACGGCACAATTTATAGTTACCACGCAGCAGCAATACCTGAATGATGATGAAACAGTTGCTGATCATCCTGACTTAAAAGCGGCAATTATCGGCGGGATTTTATGTAATGAAGCAGAATTATATCCCCACGATAGTGGTTATAAAGCTAGAGGCAATCCAATTGATGTAGCGTTGATGATGTTGGGATTACAGGCCAAATTTGATGTGCAATTATGGCAACAAAAACTTCCGTGTACTGATCTTATTCCCTATGAAACCGAACACAAATTTATGGCGACGTTACATCATGATCATGCGGGTCAAGGCTTTATTTATATCAAAGGAGCGCCAGAGATTATATTAAAAAAATGTAAAACTCAGGCTGTTAATGGCGCAGTAGTACCGCTGGATACCATTTATTGGCAACAAGCAATTGAGCACCTAACCCGTGAGGGACAAAGGGTAATTGCTATTGCCTATAAAACCGCGACGACAGAAAAACGTGATTTACTGTTTGATGATGTTAAAGATGATTTAATATTAGTGGCATTATTTGGCTTAATTGATCCACCACGCCCAGAAGCAATTCTTGCAGTTAAAGAATGTCAGTATGCCGGTATTAAAGTTAAAATGATTACTGGTGATCATGCTATGACCGCTGAAGCTATTGCCGAACAAGTTGGTATTGTTGACTGCAAAGTTTTAACTGGTTATGAGCTTGACGCTATGTCTGATGAAGAGTTAGCGGAGATTGCACCAAGAATTAATGTTTACGCACGCACGGCACCACAACATAAATTACGCTTGGTGAAAGCGCTGCAATCTCAAGGCGAAATTGTTGCTATGACTGGTGATGGTGTTAATGATGCCCCCGCGCTGAAACAGGCTGATATAGGTGTTGCGATGGGGCACAAGGGTGCTGATATTGCTAAAGAATCATCAGACATGGTGCTTGCTGATGATGATTTTGCTACAATTGTGCATGCGGTTAGTGAAGGTCGTACGATCTATGATAATTTGCAAAAGGCAATAATTTTTATTTTACCGACAAGTTTTGCGCAAGCGTTTGTAGTAATTATCGCAATTTTATTTAGATTAACTCTGCCAATTACTGCAGTACAAATTTTATGGGTAAATATGATTACGGCGGTGACGTTATCGTTGGCTTTAGGATTTGAGCCGGCAGAACACGATGTCATGTATCGTCGGCCACGTAATCCAAACACACCATTATTATCCTGGTTTTTAATTGGGCGATCCTTTTTTGTTTCGGTATTTTTGGTGGCTAGTGTTTTTGGTTTGTTTTTGCTGGAACATGACAAAATTGCTGATTTGGCGCTGGCGCGTACGATCGCGGTAAATATGTTGGTTTTTGGTGAGATAATTTATTTGATTAATTGTCGTAATCTTAAGAATTCCTCATTACATTTGAAAACATTTTTTGGTAGTTTCCCAGTCTTATTATCAATTGTAGTGGTTGTGCTTTTCCAATTATTATTTACCTATATGCCGTTAATGCAGCATTTTTTTGGTACGACTGCCATTGGCTTAATGCACTGGAGTTATATCATCACGACAGCAGTAGTGTTTTTTGGTTTGGTTGAATTGGAGAAATTTCTACTGCGTTTGTGCGGTAGGCATAGGTTTAAGCCGGTGTAAAGCCCGCAGCCTGAGGGGCTGGAGTTTTTTGTATTTATCTATGTATAGCACCCGAGTTTTGTACGGTAGATACTTTTTCTGTATTATCTACTACATGCTTTTTCTGTGAAATAGCTTCTTCTGGTAATTTTGGGGTAGCCGAGGTTATAGTTTCTTTTAATTGTGTTATTTCTTTTTGTTGCGCTGTTATTACACTGTGAACCTTATCTGTGAGTTCTCTTTTTTTCTGTTTTTCTAATTCTGTTATTTCATCTAGTTTTTCATTTTTTTCTTTAGATATTGTTTCTAGTTGCTCTTTAATTCCTTTTCTTTTGGAGGCAAAATATACTGCAGAGGATACTGATGAAGCTCCTGCCATTGTGCTGCATACAGCAGCGCCAATGGCGGCAACGCCAATACCAGCAATAGCCAGTGCTCCAAAAGGTGGGAATAAAACGGAAAAGATTATAACTGCAGCGGCCAAAGCATAAAAAATTCCTGAAGCAATTCCTAATATTTTCTGAGAAGACTTATATTTTGCATCTTGTTCCAGAAGCTTTTCTTCTCGCTCTTTAAAGCCATTTTTTAGCGCTTTTTTTTCTGATTTTAAATCATGTAACTCCTTATTTAGTCGGTCGATTTCGCTGAAGATAGCTGGTGGACCTTCACTTTTTTTCCCAGGATCAAGTTTGGCTTTTAATTCTATTATTTTCATTTGCTGGGAACTTATTGCTGCTTTTAAAGAGTCCACTTGTTTACATTCTTGTTGTTGTATTAACTCCTCCCTTAAAGCAGCTACTTTCTCGGTTTGTTTAGCAAGCTCGTTTTTTAGATCTCTTTTGTTTTCAGCCCCCTTTTTAGCATAATAAAAAGAGCCAGTTAAACAAATTGCACCGGTTAGACTTAATGCAGCAACAACCAGGGCGGTAGTAAGGCCGACGGCAAGCAAAACAGGACCAAGGGGAGAAAACATAACAGCCGCAGCTGCTATATAAAAAAGAGCTGAAAAAATTGCCCATCTTCTTTGAGAAGATTTATATTTTTTGTTTTCATCAAGTTTTCCTTGTATTTCTTTTAATTTAGCTTTTTCAGTTATCAACTTTGGATCTTGCTCTGGATCTTGCAGCTGATGATTTTCAGATGATTTTTTTCCTGTTTCTGCAGGGGACAGTTCTGATAACTCCGTTTGTGGCCTTTCTATTTGGTTTTTATTTTTTAATTGGTCGAGTTGTACTTCTAATTCTTGTAATTCATCTTGTTGTTTTTCTATTGCTTCCCACCAAGTTCCTATTTGTTTTTTATTTTTTAGCTGTTCGAATTGTATTTCTAATTCTTGTAATTCATCCTCTGCTTTAGCTAGTTGCTCTTTAAACTTTTCTTTAGTTAAGTTTTCTTTCTTAGAGGAAGATATTGAAACACCCCATAGAGTTCCAGCCACAAGATTTGGTAAGGCGACAAGAGCATCGCGGAGAAGATTAAGAATAGTAGTAAATACTGGAAAAAACGAAGTTACGGCAGTAACAGCGATAGTAGCGACAGTTGCTAAAACATAAAAAACTGTTGAGTAACTTTCTAGTTTTTTATGACTGTTACTCCTTTTTATAAGCGCAAGTTTTCTGTCTTCTATACTTTTCTTTTTGGTTTCTATATCCGCTCTTGTTTTGGTTATTTTTAGTATATCATCTGGATCGATGGTTTCAGTATGCATCATAGAAAGACTCCTTTAGCAATTAACAACTCATTTAATGAGTTGAATGGTTTAATCGAATTTTTCATCTTCGGCAAATGGGCAAGACATCTCATCTTCAGCGATAAAATAATAGGGATTTGGTAGCTTAAACGCGCACTGTATACCCTCTCCAGCTAAATCGCTGATTTGATCGCCGATGTTACCTATAATGTCGTATCCTTGAGAGCGTAATAATTTTCTAGCGCTAGATTTGAATGGAGTTATTGATTTTTCATGATAATCATCTGGGCGTAAATACAATCCACCCCAGTTTTTATAACCTGCAGCTTGTAAGCTTCTGATTGTAGCAGCGCGCCAAGCTTCATGTCTTCCAGAGATAAAAAATACGGTAATGCCATGGTTTTTAGCAAAATTATATAGACTTAAAGTGGCTGGGACTGCTGGTGGATTTGTTTTTTCCATAATAAATTCTATTTCTTTCTGTGTGAGATCAAAGCTTAATACGCGTTCATAATGATATAGTGATAACGATGTATCGTCTATATCTAATACAAGAGCGGGTTTTTTACCGTCATGTATATTGTGAATTTGTTGTACCAAGCACTTCTTAGCGTGGTACATTACATGTTTGATCTCGTGGTCATAGCGACCTGAATCATGGTATTGAACGAGTTTTCGTTTTAAAAAATAAGGCGTTAGGTGTTCTGCGGCCTGGGTAGTTGTTGCTAAGAAAAACAAACAAAAAATTATAATTATAGGTTTGTTCATCGTGATTGTTCCCTATGTATTAGGCTCTAAAACAGATCAAAGCCTGTATCCTTATGTAATTTTTATTCTTGCAATTCGGTGTTTACCAACTTGGTAAACATGCTCAGTTCCTTTACTGACACGCATACTATAATCTTCAACTTTTTGGCCGTCAATTCGAACCCCATTTTGTTTGATTAGACGGATTGCTTCGGAAGTGCTTGTTGTCAAGCCTGCTTGTTTCAATAAATTGCTGAGTGGAATCTCTTTGGCTTCTATATTAATGGTTGTGGTTTCGATGTTTTCTGGAATAGCCCCGTGCTGAAAACGTGCAGTGAATTCTTCATGAGCTTTTAAAGCAGCGATTTTGCTATGAAAGCGTTCGACAATTTCTAGGGCAAGTTTGATTTTAATGTCACGTGGGTTTGTTAATCCAGATTTAGTTTCTTCATGCCATTTATTAATCTCTAGCATGGGGCGAAAGCTTAAAAGCTCGAAGTAACGCCACATTAATTCATCAGAAATAGACATTAATTTGCCAAACATTTCTTGTGGTGGTTCGTTGATGCCAATATAATTTCCTAAGGATTTAGACATTTTTTGGATGCCATCAAGTCCTTCTAATAGAGGTGTCATTAAAACAACTTGGGGTGTTTGACCAAAATGTTTTTGTAATTCACGTCCCATTAGCAAGTTAAACTTTTGGTCAGTACCACCAAGCTCAACATCTGCTTTAATTACGACTGAGTCATATCCTACTAATAGCGGGTATAAAAATTCATGAATCGCAATGGGTTTGTTTTCGCGATAGCGTTTACTAAAATCATCGCGTTCAAGCATGCGCGCTACGGTATAAGTAGAAGCTAATTTGATAATGTCGATGGGCGAAAGTTTTTGCAGCCACTCGGAGTTAAATACAATTTTGGTTTTTTGAGGATCGAGAATTTTAAAAACTTGCTCTTTATAAGTTTGAACGTTAGCTACAACTTCTTCTTGGCTCAGTGGAGGGCGGGTTATGTTTTTGCCGCTGGGATCGCCGATCATTGCAGTAAAATCACCAATTAAAAAAATTACCTCGTGGTTCAAATCTTGAAATTGCCGCATTTTGTTGATTAACACAGTATGGCCAAGATGTAAATCTGGAGCGGTTGGATCAAAACCAGCTTTGATTTTAAGTGGTTTTCCTGAGCGTAAACGCTCCTCCAGTTCCGATTCCAATAAGATCTCTGTAACACCGCGCTTGATAGTTGTCATAGCAGAATCTTTTTTTGGCATGAGAAGTTCCTTAGTTTCTTATATTTGGTAATAAATTAAAGCTTACCATGATAGATAAAATAAGTAGAGCGATGCCAACGAGAATTACCGCCGCTATTAATGCATTACCACCGCACATACGGTATGGTGATTTTAGATTTGATTTTTTGCGCAAACGATAGAGCATGAGCGCTGGTAAAATTACTACTAAAATTGCTGCAAATAAGGCGGCACAATTTACAGCCTTCTCAAATCCTTTGAGATAGAGCAGAGCAAATAGAAGTGGCGGGACAAAAGTTAAACCTGCTGTTTGTAAGCGGCCAAATCTGGTGTTAGGGCGCTTAAATCCGTCTGCTAGAAAATCAAACAACCCAAGCGTTACTCCCAAAAATGAAGTTGTTAGTGCGATATTGGTAAAGCTATAGATACAGCTAGTAACCCATTTATTGTTAAGGATAACCGTCACGATTTTGGTGAATTCACCAACTGAGCCATTGCTCTGTGCCCAACTGGTAAAGCTATTATTGCCAATTAGTGGCACTGTGCCTAGAGTTGCTGTTAGCCACAGTAAGTAAAGTATCAAAGAGAAGGTGGTTCCTAAGACAACAATCCATTTTAATTCTCTTGGCTTTTCTCCAATATAAATTCTCAAGCTTGGAATAACAAAATGATACGTAAATGCGGTAAGGAAAGTTGGCGCTGCCATCCAAAGATATTTTGTTTGTTCAATGTGTTGATCAGCGATTAATTTATTTATATCGACATGAGGTAAGATTAGTGTCAGGGCTGCAATTAACAAGAAACTTTTTAAGCTAATTAAACCACGGTTAAAGAAGTCAACAGATTTAGTGCTCCAAAATACAGCTGCACCTAGAATGAGGGTGAATGGTATAGCTATACTCCAGCTTGGTGCTTTAGTGCCCAACATGGGTGTTAGAGTGGTAGTAATTGTGTCTGATGCTCCGGCTATATATGCTACAGTTATAATATAAAGCAGAGATAGATAGGATATCCAAGTGACAATTTTACCAAAAACACCAAGAGTCTGTTCTGCCATAGTATTAAAGCTGCAGGTGTGTGTTGGAAAAGCTAAATTTATTTCAATAATCATGAATGCTGTGGTTATTGACAGAGCCCACATAAATAACATAAGAGTTGATGCGAGGGTAAAACCAGCGGCAGCGCATGCTGTTGGTAAGGCAAGCATGCCAGCGCCGATTATAGTGCCAATTAATAACATAGTGCTGCCAATAAATTTGCTGGTATTCATAAATTTTTTCCAAAAGATTTTTAAGTTTCACCTCGATTGTATGTAATTATTATAAAGTTCACAACCTTTTAAAACTTAAGCTATGCTTAAGAATGAAAATTGATGTTTTTGAGTTGCTCGGGTTGAAGCAGCGCAACATGATTTATTTTAGAAGCTAATGTTTTTTTGTTATTAATCAGAGTGCTGTAATAAAAAAAGTTTATCGTAATGCGAAGCACAAACAAAATTAGTAACTAAAGAATTTAATTTTATGATATTATAATGTTAACAATTTATAATGCTATATAAGGCTAGTTAATGACGTATAAGACGAGTTCTCCACATAGTTTTCATATTCCAGTCATGGGTACGGGATTTACGATAGATACTCCATTGCTGGTAGCAAAATATGGAATTTCTTCGGTTATCTCCCTGGTCGATGATGTTTTGATCGAACAGATGCGCAAGTTTTGGTGTGAAAAAACTGGCGAAATATATGAACCAATTGATCCGCAAGATAAAGATGTGCGCGCGAAACGTATTACTGCATATTTAAACTTAATGCAAAAATTAATTGAGCAGCAAATAACCGAGCTCAAAACTTGCTCTTTTGAACCAAATAGTGAGATTACGCACTATTTTGAAATGCTACCTGATAATCAATTAAAGCAAGTATATGTAGATATGCTTGCAGAAAAAGAGGGCGCTAAAAAATTCAATTTACAAGAACAATTACGTCAAGCAATAACAGCAGGTAGCATAGATGTGAACATCATGACCAAGTTGGATTGCCAAAATTATCATAATGGAGAGGTATTGCCTTATGAGTTTTGTGACGCAGCAGCAGCATTACGTGGCTATGCTAAGAGTAATTTAAGTTCTACGGTGATTTTATCTGCTGGTTTTAATCCACATTTATACGGCTATATAGCTAAGTTTGATGATTTCTTTCCAGATGAAAATTCTGAGATAAAGAAAAAGATTTGTTTGAAAGTTAGCGATTATCGTTCGGCTGCGGTTCAGGGAAAGTATTTAGCCAAACATGGATTATGGGTTTCTGAATATCGTATCGAATCACCATTAAATTGTGGTGGGCATGCATTTATCAATGATGGTCAATTGCTGGGGCCGATTTTGTCAGAGTTTAAACAGCGCAAAAATGAATTGGTAGAAACATTGCATGGGTTTTATAAGAATGCATTGGCAAGTATTAAAAAATTCTGTACTGAGCTTCCGCAAAAAGTAAGAATTACTGCTCAAGGGGGTGTTGGCGCCAGCAGCGAACATGAGTTGTTAATTAAACACTATGATGTAGATGCTGTTGGTTGGGGTACGCCGTTTTTATTGGTTCCCGAGGCGACTAATGTAGATGCTATAACTTTGGGAAAACTAATAAATGCTGAGGATAAGGATGTTTTTTTGAGCGCGAGCTCACCTTTGGGGGTTCCATTTTGGAATTTAAGAAATTCTGTAAGTGAGGAGATGCGGTGCGCGCGTATTAAAAATCGAGTACCAGGTAGCTTTTGTGTAAAAGGCTATACCAGGTTTAATCAGGAGTTTACTAAAAAACCAATTTGTAAAGCTTCGCGGGAATATCAAAAGCTTAAATTGCAGGAGCTCGCAAAAAGTGATTTACCCACTGAGCAACTAGAGGCGCTTAGAGAAGATGTTTTAAATAAATCTTGTATTTGTAATGAGCTCGGTGGCGTGGTATTAATCAAAAATAATATTGATACCAAAGCGGCTCCCGCCGTTTGTCCGGGTCCTAATATTGTAAATTTCAAAAAATTGGCAACCTTGAAGGAGATGGTTGACCACATTTATGGTCGTTGTTCATTGTTAATCAATGATGAACGTCCCCACATGTTTATTCGCGAAATTCAGCTACAAGTAAATTATTTGTTTAACGAGATAAAAAATGCATCAGTTGGCTTGCCGGCAAGATCACAGCAAAAAATAATCGAAGTCAAAGAAAATCTAAGAAGTGGCATTGAGTATTATCAAAAATTTGCCAAAGAATCCCTTGTTGAGCAACGTGATAATTTTTTGTTGGCGTTGCGCGAATTGCAAAATGAAATAGATGGTATTCGTTTTGATAGTGTAGCTGGGTAAAAGTGAATTTTTTAGAGCTTTGTAATGCTTATCATTTTTTTTGCTTTAATGCTTCCATGATAAACATATCTAAGCTTCCATCGAGAACTGGTTGAGTATTGCGAGTTTCTATGCCAGTGCGTAGATCTTTGACGCGCGAATCATCTAGAACATAAGAGCGAATTTGGCTACCCCAGGTTATTTCTAATTTTACCGATTCAAGGGCTTCATGCGCAGCTTGTTGTTTGCGTAATTCTAGTTCATACATTCGAGCGCGTAGCTGTTGCATCGCTTGAGCGCGATTTTGATGTTGCGAACGTTCGCTTTGACATTGAACAATAATTCCAGTTGGGTTGTGTTTAATACGAATGGCAGAATCGGTTTTGTTTACATGTTGTCCGCCAGCGCCTTGGGCGCGATAAGTGTCAATGCGAAGATCTGCTGGATTGATTTCAATTTCAATGCCTTCGTCTATTTCAGGATAAACAAAAACTGAAGCAAACGAAGTATGGCGTTTGTGATTGGCATCAAAAGGAGATTTTCGAACTAGGCGATGAACGCCGGTTTCAGTGCGCAGCCAGCCATAAGCATAATCTCCGACAAATTTAATGGTGGCGCTTTTTATTCCGGCTACATCTCCAGCTGATACTTCGATCAATTGTGGGTTAAACCCATGTTGATCACCAAAGCGTAAATACATGCGTAGCATCATTTCGGCCCAATCTTGTGCTTCAGTTCCACCTGATCCTGACTGAATATCCAAGTAAGCATTATTTTTGTCCATTGGGTTTGAAAACATTCTCTGAAATTCCATGGTTTCAATCTGATTGGATAGTTTTGCAATGTCTGGCTCAAGTTCAAGAATGGTTTGTTCATCGTTTTCGTCTATAGCAAGTTGCAACAAATCCCTTATATCTGCCATTCCATTCGTCATAGTGTTTATTTGTTTTAGAGCAGTTTCTAATTGTGAACGCTCTTTGCTAAGAACCTGGGTTTTTTGCGGATCATTCCAAATTTTTGGATCTTCTAATAACGTAAGAATTTCAGTTAAGCGTTTATTTTTACTGTCGTAGTCAAAGATACCCCCTAAGATCGTCTAGGCGTCTTTGGAGATCAGGAATAGCATTTAAAAGTGTATTATTGGTATCAATCATAACCATAACCGTTTAGTGGAGTTAAAAATATTATTAAGGATAAGTTAGGTTATTTAAAAACTTTTGTCCAGTACTGGAAACAATATTTAAATGAAAACCACATATAATCAACTGGATAAAAAAACAAATTGAGTTTTTGGTGGTTTTTGATAGAATACCTCGTTCCAGATGCTAATTTTTGTGAGGAATAGTTTTGAGGCATTATATAATAAATATGTATAGAAGGGCAAAAGATGCCGGATTTCATCGTGATCCCAGAGTGATTTATTGTCTCATAGCTATGTTAATGTTTGTGGTAGGTTTATTTGTTGGAGCTAATTGTTTTAAAAAGGATAGCACCAATCCTCAAGTTGCCGTAGCTTCAGCTCCAGCTGTAGTTGGTCAGCCACAGTCGCAAGCCCAAACCCAAGTCCAAGCTCAAACCCAGACTTCAACTCCGCCTACAGTTACCAATCAAGCTGCTGCGTCGTCATTACCTATTAGTAACACAAAATCGGTGATAGTTACAGTTAGGCATAAAGATAGTCTGGCAAAAATTTTTAAGCGTAATGGTATTGACGTTAAAGATGCAAAAGCCATTCTTGCTTTGAAGCAAGCCAAGGCATTAAGAAATTTGCGTGCTGAGAAAAAAATAAGCTTAACCATCGAAAAAACTGAGGCTGAAGCAAAGCCAAATGAAAAAACTAAAGCTAGTATAAAACTGAAGCAGCTGGTTTATGTGATTGATGAGCTGGATACTTTAACTGTTATTTATAGTCATGGTTGGCGTGCTCAAATAAAGCATGTTGAGCCAACTGTTAAATTAAGCTATGCCGCAGCAATTGTTCAAGGTTCAGTTTATACTGCTGCTAGCAAAAAAGGAATTTCTCGCAAAATAATAGCGCAACTATCAAGTATTTTTAGCAAAAAAGCTGATTTTAAAAGGATGCGTAGAGGTGATAGTCTTGCTGTGCTTTATAAGGACTATATGGTTAATGGCAGGAAGTATAAAGAAGGCGAAGTTGTTGCTGCTGAGATTTCACATGGTGGTCAATTGCATCGTATGATTGCCTTTACTGATCCCAAGGGCATCACAGATTATTATACTCCGCAAGGTTATAACTCTAATCCACCATTCGCGCGTTTGCCAGTAGAGAATTACAGTCATATCGGCTCACGCTTTTCTTTCAATAGATATCATCCAATACTTGGATACTCGCGTCCGCATTTAGGTGTTGATTTTTCTGCGCCACATGGTACCCCGATAAAAGCTACTAGTAACGGCAGAGTCGAATTTGTTGGGAATAAGGATGGTTATGGTCGTAAGATAATAATTCAACGCGGTATATACAAGACTCTGTATGCGCATTTGTCTAGTTTTGCACACAATATTCGTGCTGGCAGTTATGTTAGCAAAGGAGAAGTTATTGGTTACGTTGGGCAAAGCGGTTTAGCAACTGGACCACATTTGCATTATGAGTTTCACATAAATGGTACCCCTCATGATCCATTGAATGTTAAATTACCTGAAGGAACAATGATTCCACCAGAGTATCGTAAGAAGTTTTTTGCTCTAGCAAAGAACATGCTTGCGCGGTTAGATATGCATCGTAATGATAATCGAATGCTTGCGATGAACGAAATTTCTGAGTCAGAGCGAAAAGAAAGTAATGTTTAATAGTGGGGTCTCTGACGCTGAGTTTGTCTTGAAGTAATTCTCAAGGAGTGCTATAAAAACCTTAGTGAGCGCGCTTAAGATTTTTTTGTAAATATAAAAAACACTGCTACAATGATTTTGTGTTACTTTTTCGCAAAGAAATGTTTGTTTGTTATGAAATAAAAAATCTTTTTTCAGTATTTTAAAATTTTATTGTTAATTAGTTGATTGTAAAGCAATAAATAATGTGAAAATTTTTTTTAAAAGTTGTTGACTTAAGTTAGTAAATCAGTAGAATGCACCGTCTTGCCTGCTAGTGCAGGATTGCTCTTTAAAATCTATAAATACGAAAAACAATTTGTGTGGGTACTCGTGATGATATGTTTTACGAACAAAAATTATCGTTATGAGTGACCTGAACAATTCCAAAAGAATTATACAGTAATTCATTTCGAGCCAAAATTTTGTGAGGGTTGACATAGAACTTGTTCTAAGTCAATTCACGCAATACAAGCTTTTAAATTGAAGAGTTTGATCCTGGCTCAGATTGAACGCTGGCGGCATGCCTAACACATGCAAGTCGAACGCGAAAGAGGGGCAACTCTCGAGTAGAGTGGCGGACGGGTGAGTAATACGTAGGAATCTACCCTAGAGTGGGGGATAACCTGTCGAAAGACGGGCTAATACCGCATAATCTCTAAGGAGCAAAGGTGGCTAGCAATAGCCTTCGCTTTAGGATGAGCCTACGTCGGATTAGCTAGTTGGTAGGGTAATGGCCTACCAAGGCGACAATCCGTAGCTGGTCTGAGAGGACGATCAGCCACACTGGAACTGAGACACGGTCCAGACTCCTACGGGAGGCAGCAGTGGGGAATATTGGACAATGGGGGAAACCCTGATCCAGCAATGCCGCGTGTGCGATGAAGGCCTGCGGGTTGTAAAGCACTTTCGTTGGGGAAGAAATGCTCAAAGATAATACATTTGAGAGCTGACGTTACCCAAAGAAGAAGCACCGGCAAACTCTGTGCCAGCAGCCGCGGTAATACAGAGGGTGCAAGCGTTAATCGGAGTTACTGGGCGTAAAGGGCGCGTAGGCTGGTATTTAAGTCGATTGTGAAATCCCTGGGCTTAACCTAGGAATTGCAGTCGATACTGAATATCTTGAGTATGGTAGAGGAAAGTGGAATTCTCGGTGTAGTGGTTAAATACGTAGATATCGAGAAGAACACCGGTGGCGAAGGCGACTTTCTGGACCAATACTGACGCTGAGGCGCGAAAGCGTGGGGAGCAAACAGGATTAGATACCCTGGTAGTCCACGCTGTAAACGATGAGAACTAGATGTTGCCTGGTTTATGCTAGGCAGTATCGCAGCTAACGCATTAAGTTCTCCGCCTGGGGAGTACGATCGCAAGATTAAAACTCAAAGGAATTGACGGGGGCCCGCACAAGCGGTGGAGCATGTGGTTCAATTCGATGCAACGCGAAGAACCTTACCTACTCTTGAAATCCCAGGAATTTTCTAGAAATAGAGAAGTGCCTTCGGGAACCTGGAGACAGGTGCTGCATGGCTGTCGTCAGCTCGTGTCGTGAGATGTTGGGTTAAGTCCCGTAACGAGCGCAACCCTCATCTTTAGTTGCCATCAGTTCGGCTGGGCACTCTAAAGAAACTGCCAGCGTTAAGCTGGAGGAAGGTGGGGACGACGTCAAGTCATCATGGCCCTTACGAGTAGGGCTACACACGTGCTACAATGGGAAGTACAAAGGGTTGCCAAACCGCAAGGTGGAGCTAATCTCAAAAAACTTCTCGTAGTCCAGATTGGAGTCTGCAACTCGACTCTATGAAGCTGGAATCGCTAGTAATCGCGAATCAGAACGTCGCGGTGAATACGTTCTCGGGCCTTGTACACACCGCCCGTCACACCATGGGAGTGGATTGTACCAGAAGCGGGTAGCTTAACCGTAAGGAAAGCGCCCACCACGGTATGCTTCATGACTGGGGTGAAGTCGTAACAAGGTAGCCGTAGGGGAACCTGTGGCTGGATCACCTCCTTACTTTTGTAAAACTGTTACATGAGTATTCACACAAATTGTTAATTCGTATTTATTCGGTAGTTGCAGGCTTTAGTTTAGCCTACGTTGCCGAGCGGGCTTGTGCTGTAATTTCGCAAGTGAGGGGGTTTGTAGCTCAGTTGGTTAGAGCACACGCTTGATAAGCGTGGGGTCGTTGGTTCAACTCCAACCAGACCCACCAGTTTTAGTTTTTAACCGGGGCTGTAGCTCATTTGGGAGAGCGCCTGCTTTGCAAGCAGGAGGCAACCGGTTCGATCCCGGTCAGCTCCACCAGGAAAAATTTAGAATTAAAAATATAGTGATATAAGTTTTTAACAATATATTTTTAATTCTATTATAGAATTATTTTGCTCTTTAACAATTTGATGATTGGGTATGCCTAGCTAATTTTATTAGCTAGACAATTTTAACTAAATTTTTGTAGTTAATTCAGCGCTAAGTTTTTTCGGCGATTGTAGCCTCAAGTTTGAGAGTCTGTTTTTGTAAGCTTGCTAGGTAGAGTTTACAGGCAGATCAAGAGTCATTTGAGGTTGTATAGTCAAATAATTAAGCGCATACGAGGAATGCCTTGGCAGTAGAAGGCGATGAAGGACGTAGTAGCCTGCGTTAAGCTTCGGGGAGCTGGCAACAAGCTTTGATCCGGAGATTTCCGAATGGAGCAATCCGGTCTGTGTAAACAGATCATCTCTAGTTGAATACATAGATTAGAGAAGCGAACCAGGGGAACTGAACCATCTAAGTACCCTGAGGAAAAGAAATCAATTGAGATTCTGCTAGTAGCGGTGAGCGAACGCGGAACAGCCCAGTCACCATAAAGTCTAGTATCTGTAACAGAATGATCTGGAAAGTTCAACCATAGAGGGTGATAGTCCCGTACGTAAAATAGATATTAGATGGGGTGACGAAGAGTAAATCGGGACACGTGTAATCCCGTTTGAATATAGGGGGACCATCCTCTAAGGCTAAATACTATCTACTGACCGATAGTGAACCAGTACCGTGAGGGAAAGGCGAAAAGAACCCCGGTGAGGGGAGTGAAATAGAACCTGAATTCGTATGCGTACAAGCAGTGGGAGTCCCACGCCTAAATCGTTTTAATTTAATAT
>TBL_comb47_HYPODRAFT_10000784_pt1 | contig 42054 bp, 31 predicted proteins | sample TroBogypolimnion_40_FD_10682 | JGI IMG/M metagenome (IMG submission 10682)
TTTTTAGAATCTTAAATAATTTTTTATCGCCTCGCAACTATTAATTAACATTTAAGATAATTAAAAAAATTTATAATAGTATCACCTATAAATTAATAGTTTATGCATTTTTACTAAAGGCACACGGAGCAGCTAGACCGATTGAATCGTAACTTGGTAATAACCCAATTATGGTAGTAGGTACTACCATTGTTAGTATGCCGATAGCTAAAGAAATACGCCTACCGAATCGGTCTCCGATGTTTCCAAAAATAATTCCTCCGATCGGTCTAACAATAAATCCAGCTGCAAATATTGCAAAAGTCAGTATTTCATTAATATAACTATCTGGAAAAAACTTTTCTTTAAGTATGTAAGCAAATTGAGCGTATAAGATAAAATCGTACCACTCTAATGCGTTACCTACCATACAGGTGATAATAATTTTTCTCATAATACCTAATGCATTTCCATAGAAATTATATCTTCTGGAATATAATATAGAAATCCGCTATTAATTGCTTTTTCTATGATTTGAGATTTATTATTACATCCTAGTTTTAACTTGATTATCATAAAATAGGATTCTACAGTGCGTACCGACAAATTTAAAATTTTAGCAATTTCTTTCATGGATTTGCCTCGCAGCAATAAAAACACGCATGCTTGTTGTTGTTTGCTTAACGGGAGAGGGGAATGTTCCTGATTTAAAATATAAATTGCTGGTTTATTTTTGGTATTTATGAATTTCTGATCCTTTTGATTTAAGGTCAAATACCAATTAAACATATTGGTATTCGATACATCCATCACCTGGCCATATATTCCGGCAACTGTGCCGTTTTCCTGTTGTATAGGAGTCTTATTGCTAATTAAGGTTTTCCAACCGGACGAATAATTGCAAATGTACACGCTTAGTACGGCTTTTGCAGTATCCACCACTTTTTGATCAAGAGTCCTAAATTGCTCTGCTGCCTTTACCGCTTCACAAGGTATATCAAAATCTGTTAAATCAATACATTGATCAGGGCTCTTCCAGCCAAGTAATAAGGCGTAATCTTTGCTAATAACAGAATATCTTGAATGAATATCTTTAGCGATAACAAAGCCAGGTATATTTGTTATAGACGAAAATTCAGATTTCAGATCATTTTGTTTAGAACTGATGATCAATCTATTCTTTATAGATTTTGTTTCTTGTAAGGTATTGGGCATGTATTTTAAATAATTACTTAGGTATATCTATGCTATAAACTATTTTTTGAATATTGCCATTATATCCTAATTCACCTACAACTATCTTGGAGGCTTTACATACCATATTTTCCTTAAAGTTAACTCCTATTTCTTTTGCAGCGTGTTGTAACTCGGAGCTTGGTGGGTATTGATAAAACAATGTCATATGGGGATTATATAGTTCTAAAAGACCGCTAACACCATAATTGTCTACTTGTTCACGCTGTACACCTGTCATATCTTTAATAAACATCTCTAGAGCGATCTAGAGGGCTTTTATGGTAAGGGCTAGCAAGCTGAACAATGGTCTTATGTAATTCCTGAAGATATTCAGTTTTTTCTGTGCCTAAATCTATCCATCTATCTGAAGTAGATGAAATCTTAGAAAAATTTAAAGTAAATGGTTTGAGCTCTATAGCTTTAATTTTATTATATATTTCGTTTATATCCTTGGTGTCGTATGCTCCATGATACAAAGTAACATGCCAATGGTTTTTAGCATTTTTGAAGTGGCTTAATATTTTTGTAATGTCCTTGTTTAATTTTTCTGCCACTTTTGTACACTTTTCTTCTGGTAATATAACAATACCATATTCTTTAATATTATGTTCTGTAGCTAGTGATGGGTTAATGGAAGCAAATATAAGGCAAGTGACCACTGCAATTAAAAACCATGGTTTGCCAATAAAATCTTTTGCCGATCTAGTAGTTAATGTATAGTATTTCCCTAAAAAATTTTGTACGTGAAATTGCATAATAGTCTATTTCCCTCCTAATTGATTGTCTATTTTTTGTACAAAATTTTTTATACCAAATGTTTTTTAGTAATTCCAGGATTATTATTATATATAGAAATTCAATTATAGTTTAACCGTAATAAATACTGTAGTAATTAGCCCTTTAGTGCAGGATTCGGTAGGGAAAAAACAGGCTATACCTTAAAGTTTTAAAATTATAACTATAAAAAGGTAAATATTTTACCAAAAGGACAAAATGGCACGTAAAAACGATTATATAGCAAAAATAGACAAATTTATCGGTAATAAAATAGCTTCGTTAAGGTTGTCAAAAGGTTTTTCACGTAAGCAACTCTCAGAAGCCGTTGGTATAACCGGTCAGCAGCTTTCTAAGTATGAGAAAGGAAAAAATAGAGTTTCAATAGGAAGGTTAATTTTAATCTCTAAAGCGCTCGGTGAGAGAGTATCTTACTTTTATGAGGGGCTAGAAACTGAAGTCACATATCAGCTGCCGATAGACCAAGAGCAAATTTGCAGGCAAGTGGTCCGTAACTTTATGCGGCTTAATAATTTGGAGCATCAGAATGCTATTAATCAGCTTATCAGATTATTGTTAAAAGATACAATCGCTGAAGGAAATATAAAAGGATATTCTAATGGAACAGAAAGTAGATAAACTCAAGGACTCTCTAGTTTTTATTTTGGATAAATTGGAGAATATGGAAAAGCAGGTAAGAAAACAGGAGCACGAGATCGAAAACTATATAAAGAAAAACCGTAGCATCGATTTTAACGAATTAGTAGCAGCTCATTTAAAGTCCACTAAAACCTCTATTGAATTGCTTCGTGAAGAGATAGATGAACTGCAGCAGCTAATAACTCTATTGTTTAATGGAATAAAAAACAACCCTGAATAAATAAATTTCATAAAAATTAACCGATAATTAATGTATAGTTGCTATTTTTTCTTGTAAAAATTTTTTACAAGAGCAAGATCGATGCCTCATCTAAGAAAATCTATTATTGCTTATGGGTTAAACAAGGTAGTTACAAACGCAGAGAAAAATTATTGGCAGTATTATACAGTCTCTATAATCACTACATTTTTAGTTGTAGCTGTTATAGATATTGTGGTTTATCGAGATTTTGCTTTCCAAGTAAAAGAAAAGGAGGAATCTTTTCTCCAAGGCGCTGAGGTCACTATAAAAAACCTTATATTGCATGATCTAAAATTGGTTTATGATGGTGTTTCAGATTCTAATAAATTAATTATACTTAAAAATTATTCACCAGTTAATACGCAAAAACAAAATACAATAATTACAGGAAATGTTTTATACATTAGCCGCGGCCCAGAACAAATAATTTTTGATTTACAACCCTTAGTTTATCTGCTAAGTTCTATTTTAACTGAAAATTTTTATTGTCAATTAACTTTGAATGGTAAACTATTAATGGCAAATATTGAAGATTTGCAATTTTCTTCTATAAAAACCTATCAAATTAATAGGGAGAATGGCCTCACGCTTAAACTGGGCATTAAACAGGAATCATCTTTTGCACAAGCTAATTTAAGTTACCTCAATCGTCAAACTTTTGGCTTGGTTATAATTTCCGTGTTAGGATTTTTAGCGGCGATCCCGTTAATCATGTATTTTATACATAAAATACAACAGTTTAATGAGTTAACTAGAAAAATTTCAGTTTTAAAGAAAGAGCATGAACTTTATCTGGGATATGCAAAAGCTTTTAAGGGTTTAGACCAGCAACATGCTTTGGGGACTGAGTTTTTTGTTATAAAACCAACTGTTGATCACTTAAATGTTACTGAACTCCTAGAAGAGATAAGAGTCCTTGTTCTAGCCTACACTACGCGAGTTTTCTATAAATTCGAGCTACACCTAATATCTGATGTTTCTTCCATCGATATAGCATGTAATACAGCGTTGTTTAAACAAATTATTATTAGCTTATTATTGAATATTTTATACTTTATGGGGGGTGGAACTCATATAAAAAATTTCTCTATTAATTTCCAGGAAGATAGGATGTTTATAATTTACGATTCATTTGCTGCCAGTGAAAAGCATATGTGCCAATGGTCTGAAGATATATCTCATCACATATGTAATCCTTATATACTCAATTGCAAAAGGATATTTCAGTTAATCAAGCAATGCGGATTAAGTTATGAAGTTGCTCCTCAGCAAGGTAACAATAAAATAACAATTTTTAATTTAACTAAAAAAGGGGAGTTTAATCGTGTTATCAAGTTTAATAAAAAATAGTAAGCCATTAGTTTTATTACATATAATTTGGTTAAGTGGATGTGCTTTTTCTGCTGAAAAAACTGATATTGTGGTAGAAAAAAGGTTAAATCCGGTGGCTTATTTCGTTGACCGCACAGAACCTACAAAAGATATTTTACAGAGTCTCTCATTACACAAAACAGTAAGTTTAGTTGGCGTTACCAGTATTGGAAAAACTGAGATTGCCCGCAACTATGCGCTAACTAATCGTGAGAAATATGAATTGATCTGGTTTTTTGACGCTAGCCTGGATCTAAATGAACAATTTGTGTTATTAGCAAAGAAGATTAACGAGACATTATTGGCAACAAGCAAAAATAAACTTTCCGAAGAGCCCAATAAGGCCCAGAAAGAAACCATGGACTTTTTAACGGGAAGAAAAAATTGGTTATTGGTTTTTGACAACTTAAGATTAAATCAAAACAAAAAGATAGCTCCAATAATCAACTGGAATCATGACGGGCATATTATAATATGTGCTCAGGATTCTGCTACTTTACCGAATAACATATATATACATCAATTAGATAAGGAAAACGGCATGAAGCTTTTACAAAAAATATTGGGCAACGATCAGGTAAGCCAGGAACTGCTTGAGAAATTAGTAGATATATTTAAAGGATATCCAGGGCCTATTGTCCAAGGCGCTCTTTTACTAAAAGAGCATAAATACCTCTCTATCGACGAGTATAAAAATATATTAATGAAATCATCTAATCCGGTAAAAAAACATATGGAACTTGTATTAAATCTGTTAAATGATAATGATAAAAAACTTTTACGTACTATTGCTGTATTGAATAACCAAAACTTTTCAAAAAATTTACTCAATATTCTTTTGGGTAACGATGGTTATATAGCCTAAGGATTACAGCATCTTTCTCAATTTGGATTAATAAAAAATACTGAAAATAAGGATAATACCAACCTATTTGAGATGCACGACGCAATAAAAGAAGGCGTCTTAGAACTTGCCACAGAAAAAGAAGTAGAAGAGGAACTTACTAAGGTAATAGGGGCATTAAACTCCTTGATGCAAAAAAAGGGAGAAATGAGTAGGTATGGTTTTATCACTAGTGATGCAACAATTAAATCCAATTTAGACATTTTACTCGATAATGCTGAAAAATATAAGGTTAACATATACGTTGTACTGGAACTTAGGAAAAATCTTGCCGGATATTATATGTCATTGCTGGATTACTATAACATGGAAAAGATGAAAAATTGGCTAGAAGATAAAAAAATATCCGAATCTTTAGATAGTAGAAAGATGACTAATCCGCAGAAAATTAGTTACAGTTGGTACTTAAACGATATAGGCGTTTATGAACATTTTGCTAAAAGTAAATATGTTAGTGCATTATCTTATTTCTTAAAAGCTCGGGATATAATAAAAGATATAAAAGAAGCCCGCTTGTTAGAAGCTGCAATATTACTGCAAATTGCGCAGGCTCAGGTTTATAGCGGTGATATTATTAATACAGAAAAAGAATTAGAACAATATAGTATTCTGGCAGAAAAAAATAAGCCATATATCGATAATAAAGACAGTAAAGATGACGAAGCAACGTATTGGTATATAAAGACTAGGGTATTATTGTCGAAAAGGCAATATCCGGATGCTTTAGCTGCCATAGATAATACTATTAAATTAGTGTTAGAGCTTGCCAAAGAACAGCTTATCCCGGAAGCCACTGCTACCTTGCCTTGTTATATTGTAAAGTCAGAGGTACTTAATTATATGGAAAAATTTAAAGACAGTTATGATATTATAAAGCAGGCTGCAAAAGAAACAATGCCTGATGACCAGGCTATCCATGAATTACATGCTAGAATACTGGTGCAATTATCTAGAGCAGAACTAGGCTTAGGAATGGTTGATGAAGCGTTAGAACATGCTACTACAGCTTGTGACATTTTTCAAAAAGAAATGGACAAGTATAATATCACCGCTGTTACTAACCCCGAATTTGCTACCGCATTAGTAGCTAAAGGAGATGCGTTATTTAGGAAAAATCGGTTTGATGAATCTTTAACAGCTTATAATGAAGCGGAAGCTATTTATTTTAGAACATACGGTAATAATTATAGCCGTATGGATGATGTTTCTTATTTATTATCGCAAGGATCAAAAGCTGCTTGTATAGGTAAAAATCAATTTTGGAAAAAGCATTTTTATGATCAAATGATTGCTAATTTTGCTAAGGACCATCCAAGAGTAGTTGATACAATAGCTGTTTGTGACAAATTTAAGTAGAAATATAAATGAAAGAAACTTTATTTTTTATCAGGCGAATAGTATTTCGTAATTAACCACTTGACGAATTGCGGATCAATAGTTGTGTTACTAAATTGATCCGCATAGGAACATATCTCCTGAACTAATAACCCAAGTGCATCATAACTTACTTTTACACCTGCGGGTGATAAGGATTTTAGTTCTTGAATTACTAAATGACACGCCTCGGATAACAATGAATAATTTTTTATATATACTTCCTCATTATAATCCTCCAAAATTTCTTTATAATCTACGTTCAGTGTTTTAGCAACTTGTTGGATCAGACCGGCCGATGGGTTGGCATTCCTCCCTCTAATAAATTCATAAATATTGCGATTAGTTCCGGCTTTTTTCTCAAGTTCAGGAAGACTCCAATTTCTTTCTTCTAATAACCTTGTAATATTTTTTTTAATCGTTTCGGTGGACATAATTCTCAGAAAAACCTTTTCTTAATAATTAATTGAGATATTAACTTAATAAGTAATTAAATGTTGACAGCTAAATCAACATCATTATTATTAAATGATACATCATCAATAACTTATAATTTAATTAAACCGATTGGTAGTTACCTTGTAGTGGATGTGAAATTGCTAGTACAGCTACCAGTTAAATAAGTATGGCGACAAAAAAACAATATAATAACAACACAATGGTGTGACATTATGAGTATAACAGATAAAAGAGACTCCTACAACAAGCCAAATCAACAAAATAACAAATTTAATCGGAGTAATTTATTTCTTATCCAAAACCTACGTTGTAAAAGTTTTTTATTGTTAACTAATATGGTTAATTTAAACTGGGTTAATGTTTCGGCTTACGCCAAATTTCCTTGAGTTTTATCACTTCTTTTTGAAAGTAAAACGTCTTTTTGGAATAAATTTCTAAACGGATTAATATTTTAAATTAAAACAAGGGGACAATATAATGGCACGTAAAAATGATTATATAGCAAAAATAGACAAATTTATCGGTAATAAAATAGCTTCTTTAAGGTTGTCAAAAGGTTTTTCACGTAAGCAACTCTCAGAAGCTGTTGATATAACCGGTCAGCAACTTTCTAAGTATGAAAAAGGAAAAAATAGAGTTTCAATAGGAAGGTTAATTTTAATCTCTAAAGCGCTCGGTGAGAGAGTATCTTACTTTTATGAGGGGCTAGAAACTGAAGTCACATATCAGCTGCCGATAGACCAAGAGCAAATTTGCAGGCAAGTGGTCCGTAACTTTATGCGGCTTAATAATTTGGAGCATCAGAATGCTATTAATCAGCTTATCAGATTATTGTTAAAAGATACAATCGCTGAAGGAAATATAAAAGGATATTCTAATGGAACAGAAAGTAGATAAACTCAAGGACTCTCTAGTTTTTATTTTGGATAAATTGGAGAATATGGAAAAGCAGGTAAGAAAACAGGAGCACGAGATCGAAAACTATATAAAGAAAAACCGTAGCATCGATTTTAACGAATTAGTAGCAGCTCATTTAAAGTCCACTAAAACCTCTATTGAATTGCTTCGTGAAGAGATAGATGAACTGCAGCAGCTAATAACTCTATTGTTTAATGGAATAAAAAACAACCCTGAATAAATAAATTTCATAAAAATTAACCGATAATTAATGTATAGTTGCTATTTTTTCTTGTAAAAATTTTTTACAAGAGCAAGATCGATGCCTCATCTAAGAAAATCTATTATTGCTTATGGGTTAAACAAGGTAGTTACAAACGCAGAGAAAAATTATTGGCAGTATTATACAGTCTCTATAATCACTACATTTTTAGTTGTAGCTGTTATAGATATTGTGGTTTATCGAGATTTTGCTTTCCAAGTAAAAGAAAAGGAGGAATCTTTTCTCCAAGGCGCTGAGGTCACTATAAAAAACCTTATATTGCATGATCTAAAATTGGTTTATGATGGTGTTTCAGATTCTAATAAATTAATTATACTTAAAAATTATTCACCAGTTAATACGCAAAAACAAAATACAATAATTACAGGAAATGTTTTATACATTAGCCGCGGCCCAGAACAAATAATTTTTGATTTACAACCCTTAGTTTATCTGCTAAGTTCTATTTTAACTGAAAATTTTTATTGTCAATTAACTTTGAATGGTAAACTATTAATGGCAAATATTGAAGATTTGCAATTTTCTTCTATAAAAACCTATCAAATTAATAGGGAGAATGGCCTCACGCTTAAACTGGGCATTAAACAGGAATCATCTTTTGCACAAGCTAATTTAAGTTACCTCAATCGTCAAACTTTTGGCTTGGTTATAATTTCCGTGTTAGGATTTTTAGCGGCGATCCCGTTAATCATGTATTTTATACATAAAATACAACAGTTTAATGAGTTAACTAGAAAAATTTCAGTTTTAAAGAAAGAGCATGAACTTTATCTGGGATATGCAAAAGCTTTTAAGGGTTTAGACCAGCAACATGCTTTGGGGACTGAGTTTTTTGTTATAAAACCAACTGTTGATCACTTAAATGTTACTGAACTCCTAGAAGAGATAAGAGTCCTTGTTCTAGCCTACACTACGCGAGTTTTCTATAAATTCGAGCTACACCTAATATCTGATGTTTCTTCCATCGATATAGCATGTAATACAGCGTTGTTTAAACAAATTATTATTAGCTTATTATTGAATATTTTATACTTTATGGGGGGTGGAACTCATATAAAAAATTTCTCTATTAATTTCCAGGAAGATAGGATGTTTATAATTTACGATTCATTTGCTGCCAGTGAAAAGCATATGTGCCAATGGTCTGAAGATATATCTCATCACATATGTAATCCTTATATACTCAATTGCAAAAGGATATTTCAGTTAATCAAGCAATGCGGATTAAGTTATGAAGTTGCTCCTCAGCAAGGTAACAATAAAATAACAATTTTTAATTTAACTAAAAAAGGGGAGTTTAATCGTGTTATCAAGTTTAATAAAAAATAGTAAGCCATTAGTTTTATTACATATAATTTGGTTAAGTGGATGTGCTTTTTCTGCTGAAAAAACTGATATTGTGGTAGAAAAAAGGTTAAATCCGGTGGCTTATTTCGTTGACCGCACAGAACCTACAAAAGATATTTTACAGAGTCTCTCATTACACAAAACAGTAAGTTTAGTTGGCGTTACCAGTATTGGAAAAACTGAGATTGCCCGCAACTATGCGCTAACTAATCGTGAGAAATATGAATTGATCTGGTTTTTTGACGCTAGCCTGGATCTAAATGAACAATTTGTGTTATTAGCAAAGAAGATTAACGAGACATTATTGGCAACAAGCAAAAATAAACTTTCCGAAGAGCCCAATAAGGCCCAGAAAGAAACCATGGACTTTTTAACGGGAAGAAAAAATTGGTTATTGGTTTTTGACAACTTAAGATTAAATCAAAACAAAAAGATAGCTCCAATAATCAACTGGAATCATGACGGGCATATTATAATATGTGCTCAGGATTCTGCTACTTTACCGAATAACATATATATACATCAATTAGATAAGGAAAACGGCATGAAGCTTTTACAAAAAATATTGGGCAACGATCAGGTAAGCCAGGAACTGCTTGAGAAATTAGTAGATATATTTAAAGGATATCCAGGGCCTATTGTCCAAGGCGCTCTTTTACTAAAAGAGCATAAATACCTCTCTATCGACGAGTATAAAAATATATTAATGAAATCATCTAATCCGGTAAAAAAACATATGGAACTTGTATTAAATCTGTTAAATGATAATGATAAAAAACTTTTACGTACTATTGCTGTATTGAATAACCAAAACTTTTCAAAAAATTTACTCAATATTCTTTTGGGTAACGATGGTTATATAGCCTAAGGATTACAGCATCTTTCTCAATTTGGATTAATAAAAAATACTGAAAATAAGGATAATACCAACCTATTTGAGATGCACGACGCAATAAAAGAAGGCGTCTTAGAACTTGCCACAGAAAAAGAAGTAGAAGAGGAACTTACTAAGGTAATAGGGGCATTAAACTCCTTGATGCAAAAAAAGGGAGAAATGAGTAGGTATGGTTTTATCACTAGTGATGCAACAATTAAATCCAATTTAGACATTTTACTCGATAATGCTGAAAAATATAAGGTTAACATATACGTTGTACTGGAACTTAGGAAAAATCTTGCCGGATATTATATGTCATTGCTGGATTACTATAACATGGAAAAGATGAAAAATTGGCTAGAAGATAAAAAAATATCCGAATCTTTAGATAGTAGAAAGATGACTAATCCGCAGAAAATTAGTTACAGTTGGTACTTAAACGATATAGGCGTTTATGAACATTTTGCTAAAAGTAAATATGTTAGTGCATTATCTTATTTCTTAAAAGCTCGGGATATAATAAAAGATATAAAAGAAGCCCGCTTGTTAGAAGCTGCAATATTACTGCAAATTGCGCAGGCTCAGGTTTATAGCGGTGATATTATTAATACAGAAAAAGAATTAGAACAATATAGTATTCTGGCAGAAAAAAATAAGCCATATATCGATAATAAAGACAGTAAAGATGACGAAGCAACGTATTGGTATATAAAGACTAGGGTATTATTGTCGAAAAGGCAATATCCGGATGCTTTAGCTGCCATAGATAATACTATTAAATTAGTGTTAGAGCTTGCCAAAGAACAGCTTATCCCGGAAGCCACTGCTACCTTGCCTTGTTATATTGTAAAGTCAGAGGTACTTAATTATATGGAAAAATTTAAAGACAGTTATGATATTATAAAGCAGGCTGCAAAAGAAACAATGCCTGATGACCAGGCTATCCATGAATTACATGCTAGAATACTGGTGCAATTATCTAGAGCAGAACTAGGCTTAGGAATGGTTGATGAAGCGTTAGAACATGCTACTACAGCTTGTGACATTTTTCAAAAAGAAATGGACAAGTATAATATCACCGCTGTTACTAACCCCGAATTTGCTACCGCATTAGTAGCTAAAGGAGATGCGTTATTTAGGAAAAATCGGTTTGATGAATCTTTAACAGCTTATAATGAAGCGGAAGCTATTTATTTTAGAACATACGGTAATAATTATAGCCGTATGGATGATGTTTCTTATTTATTATCGCAAGGATCAAAAGCTGCTTGTATAGGTAAAAATCAATTTTGGAAAAAGCATTTTTATGATCAAATGATTGCTAATTTTGCTAAGGACCATCCAAGAGTAGTTGATACAATAGCTGTTTGTGACAAATTTAAGTAGAAATATAAATGAAAGAAACTTTATTTTTTATCAGGCGAATAGTATTTCGTAATTAACCACTTGACGAATTGCGGATCAATAGTTGTGTTACTAAATTGATCCGCATAGGAACATATCTCCTGAACTAATAACCCAAGTGCATCATAACTTACTTTTACACCTGCGGGTGATAAGGATTTTAGTTCTTGAATTACTAAATGACACGCCTCGGATAACAATGAATAATTTTTTATATATACTTCCTCATTATAATCCTCCAAAATTTCTTTATAATCTACGTTCAGTGTTTTAGCAACTTGTTGGATCAGACCGGCCGATGGGTTGGCATTCCTCCCTCTAATAAATTCATAAATATTGCGATTAGTTCCGGCTTTTTTCTCAAGTTCAGGAAGACTCCAATTTCTTTCTTCTAATAACCTTGTAATATTTTTTTTAATCGTTTCGGTGGACATAATTCTCAGAAAAACCTTTTCTTAATAATTAATTGAGATATTAACTTAATAAGTAATTAAATGTTGACAGCTAAATCAACATCATTATTATTAAATGATACATCATCAATAACTTATAATTTAATTAAACCGATTGGTAGTTACCTTGTAGTGGATGTGAAATTGCTAGTACAGCTACCAGTTAAATAAGTATGGCGACAAAAAAACAATATAATAACAACACAATGGTGTGACATTATGAGTATAACAGATAAAAGAGACTCCTACAACAAGCCAAATCAACAAAATAACAAATTTAATCGGAGTAATTTATTTCTTATCCAAAACCTACGTTGTAAAAGTTTTTTATTGTTAACTAATATGGTTAATTTAAACTGGGTTAATGTTTCGGCTTACGCCAAATTTCCTTGAGTTTTATCACTTCTTTTTGAAAGTAAAACGTCTTTTTGGAATAAATTTCTAAACGGATTAATATTTTAAATTAAAACAAGGGGACAATATAATGGCACGTAAAAATGATTATATAGCAAAAATAGACAAATTTATCGGTAATAAAATAGCTTCTTTAAGGTTGTCAAAAGGTTTTTCACGTAAGCAACTCTCAGAAGCTGTTGATATAACCGGTCAGCAACTTTCTAAGTATGAAAAAGGAAAAAATAGAGTTTCAATAGGAAGGTTAATTTTAATCTCTAAAGCGCTCGGTGAGAGAGTATCTTACTTTTATGAGGGGCTAGAAACTGAAGTCACATATCAGCTGCCGATAGACCAAGAGCAAATTTGCAGGCAAGTGGTCCGTAACTTTATGCGGCTTAATAATTTGGAGCATCAGAATGCTATTAATCAGCTTATCAGATTATTGTTAAAAGATACAATCGCTGAAGGAAATATAAAAGGATATTCTAATGGAACAGAAAGTAGATAAACTCAAGGACTCTCTAGTTTTTATTTTGGATAAATTGGAGAATATGGAAAAGCAGGTAAGAAAACAGGAGCACGAGATCGAAAACTATATAAAGAAAAACCGTAGCATCGATTTTAACGAATTAGTAGCAGCTCATTTAAAGTCCACTAAAACCTCTATTGAATTGCTTCGTGAAGAGATAGATGAACTGCAGCAGCTAATAACTCTATTGTTTAATGGAATAAAAAACAACCCTGAATAAATAAATTTCATAAAAATTAACCGATAATTAATGTATAGTTGCTATTTTTTCTTGTAAAAATTTTTTACAAGAGCAAGATCGATGCCTCATCTAAGAAAATCTATTATTGCTTATGGGTTAAACAAGGTAGTTACAAACGCAGAGAAAAATTATTGGCAGTATTATACAGTCTCTATAATCACTACATTTTTAGTTGTAGCTGTTATAGATATTGTGGTTTATCGAGATTTTGCTTTCCAAGTAAAAGAAAAGGAGGAATCTTTTCTCCAAGGCGCTGAGGTCACTATAAAAAACCTTATATTGCATGATCTAAAATTGGTTTATGATGGTGTTTCAGATTCTAATAAATTAATTATACTTAAAAATTATTCACCAGTTAATACGCAAAAACAAAATACAATAATTACAGGAAATGTTTTATACATTAGCCGCGGCCCAGAACAAATAATTTTTGATTTACAACCCTTAGTTTATCTGCTAAGTTCTATTTTAACTGAAAATTTTTATTGTCAATTAACTTTGAATGGTAAACTATTAATGGCAAATATTGAAGATTTGCAATTTTCTTCTATAAAAACCTATCAAATTAATAGGGAGAATGGCCTCACGCTTAAACTGGGCATTAAACAGGAATCATCTTTTGCACAAGCTAATTTAAGTTACCTCAATCGTCAAACTTTTGGCTTGGTTATAATTTCCGTGTTAGGATTTTTAGCGGCGATCCCGTTAATCATGTATTTTATACATAAAATACAACAGTTTAATGAGTTAACTAGAAAAATTTCAGTTTTAAAGAAAGAGCATGAACTTTATCTGGGATATGCAAAAGCTTTTAAGGGTTTAGACCAGCAACATGCTTTGGGGACTGAGTTTTTTGTTATAAAACCAACTGTTGATCACTTAAATGTTACTGAACTCCTAGAAGAGATAAGAGTCCTTGTTCTAGCCTACACTACGCGAGTTTTCTATAAATTCGAGCTACACCTAATATCTGATGTTTCTTCCATCGATATAGCATGTAATACAGCGTTGTTTAAACAAATTATTATTAGCTTATTATTGAATATTTTATACTTTATGGGGGGTGGAACTCATATAAAAAATTTCTCTATTAATTTCCAGGAAGATAGGATGTTTATAATTTACGATTCATTTGCTGCCAGTGAAAAGCATATGTGCCAATGGTCTGAAGATATATCTCATCACATATGTAATCCTTATATACTCAATTGCAAAAGGATATTTCAGTTAATCAAGCAATGCGGATTAAGTTATGAAGTTGCTCCTCAGCAAGGTAACAATAAAATAACAATTTTTAATTTAACTAAAAAAGGGGAGTTTAATCGTGTTATCAAGTTTAATAAAAAATAGTAAGCCATTAGTTTTATTACATATAATTTGGTTAAGTGGATGTGCTTTTTCTGCTGAAAAAACTGATATTGTGGTAGAAAAAAGGTTAAATCCGGTGGCTTATTTCGTTGACCGCACAGAACCTACAAAAGATATTTTACAGAGTCTCTCATTACACAAAACAGTAAGTTTAGTTGGCGTTACCAGTATTGGAAAAACTGAGATTGCCCGCAACTATGCGCTAACTAATCGTGAGAAATATGAATTGATCTGGTTTTTTGACGCTAGCCTGGATCTAAATGAACAATTTGTGTTATTAGCAAAGAAGATTAACGAGACATTATTGGCAACAAGCAAAAATAAACTTTCCGAAGAGCCCAATAAGGCCCAGAAAGAAACCATGGACTTTTTAACGGGAAGAAAAAATTGGTTATTGGTTTTTGACAACTTAAGATTAAATCAAAACAAAAAGATAGCTCCAATAATCAACTGGAATCATGACGGGCATATTATAATATGTGCTCAGGATTCTGCTACTTTACCGAATAACATATATATACATCAATTAGATAAGGAAAACGGCATGAAGCTTTTACAAAAAATATTGGGCAACGATCAGGTAAGCCAGGAACTGCTTGAGAAATTAGTAGATATATTTAAAGGATATCCAGGGCCTATTGTCCAAGGCGCTCTTTTACTAAAAGAGCATAAATACCTCTCTATCGACGAGTATAAAAATATATTAATGAAATCATCTAATCCGGTAAAAAAACATATGGAACTTGTATTAAATCTGTTAAATGATAATGATAAAAAACTTTTACGTACTATTGCTGTATTGAATAACCAAAACTTTTCAAAAAATTTACTCAATATTCTTTTGGGTAACGATGGTTATATAGCCTAAGGATTACAGCATCTTTCTCAATTTGGATTAATAAAAAATACTGAAAATAAGGATAATACCAACCTATTTGAGATGCACGACGCAATAAAAGAAGGCGTCTTAGAACTTGCCACAGAAAAAGAAGTAGAAGAGGAACTTACTAAGGTAATAGGGGCATTAAACTCCTTGATGCAAAAAAAGGGAGAAATGAGTAGGTATGGTTTTATCACTAGTGATGCAACAATTAAATCCAATTTAGACATTTTACTCGATAATGCTGAAAAATATAAGGTTAACATATACGTTGTACTGGAACTTAGGAAAAATCTTGCCGGATATTATATGTCATTGCTGGATTACTATAACATGGAAAAGATGAAAAATTGGCTAGAAGATAAAAAAATATCCGAATCTTTAGATAGTAGAAAGATGACTAATCCGCAGAAAATTAGTTACAGTTGGTACTTAAACGATATAGGCGTTTATGAACATTTTGCTAAAAGTAAATATGTTAGTGCATTATCTTATTTCTTAAAAGCTCGGGATATAATAAAAGATATAAAAGAAGCCCGCTTGTTAGAAGCTGCAATATTACTGCAAATTGCGCAGGCTCAGGTTTATAGCGGTGATATTATTAATACAGAAAAAGAATTAGAACAATATAGTATTCTGGCAGAAAAAAATAAGCCATATATCGATAATAAAGACAGTAAAGATGACGAAGCAACGTATTGGTATATAAAGACTAGGGTATTATTGTCGAAAAGGCAATATCCGGATGCTTTAGCTGCCATAGATAATACTATTAAATTAGTGTTAGAGCTTGCCAAAGAACAGCTTATCCCGGAAGCCACTGCTACCTTGCCTTGTTATATTGTAAAGTCAGAGGTACTTAATTATATGGAAAAATTTAAAGACAGTTATGATATTATAAAGCAGGCTGCAAAAGAAACAATGCCTGATGACCAGGCTATCCATGAATTACATGCTAGAATACTGGTGCAATTATCTAGAGCAGAACTAGGCTTAGGAATGGTTGATGAAGCGTTAGAACATGCTACTACAGCTTGTGACATTTTTCAAAAAGAAATGGACAAGTATAATATCACCGCTGTTACTAACCCCGAATTTGCTACCGCATTAGTAGCTAAAGGAGATGCGTTATTTAGGAAAAATCGGTTTGATGAATCTTTAACAGCTTATAATGAAGCGGAAGCTATTTATTTTAGAACATACGGTAATAATTATAGCCGTATGGATGATGTTTCTTATTTATTATCGCAAGGATCAAAAGCTGCTTGTATAGGTAAAAATCAATTTTGGAAAAAGCATTTTTATGATCAAATGATTGCTAATTTTGCTAAGGACCATCCAAGAGTAGTTGATACAATAGCTGTTTGTGACAAATTTAAGTAGAAATATAAATGAAAGAAACTTTATTTTTTATCAGGCGAATAGTATTTCGTAATTAACCACTTGACGAATTGCGGATCAATAGTTGTGTTACTAAATTGATCCGCATAGGAACATATCTCCTGAACTAATAACCCAAGTGCATCATAACTTACTTTTACACCTGCGGGTGATAAGGATTTTAGTTCTTGAATTACTAAATGACACGCCTCGGATAACAATGAATAATTTTTTATATATACTTCCTCATTATAATCCTCCAAAATTTCTTTATAATCTACGTTCAGTGTTTTAGCAACTTGTTGGATCAGACCGGCCGATGGGTTGGCATTCCTCCCTCTAATAAATTCATAAATATTGCGATTAGTTCCGGCTTTTTTCTCAAGTTCAGGAAGACTCCAATTTCTTTCTTCTAATAACCTTGTAATATTTTTTTTAATCGTTTCGGTGGACATAATTCTCAGAAAAACCTTTTCTTAATAATTAATTGAGATATTAACTTAATAAGTAATTAAATGTTGACAGCTAAATCAACATCATTATTATTAAATGATACATCATCAATAACTTATAATTTAATTAAACCGATTGGTAGTTACCTTGTAGTGGATGTGAAATTGCTAGTACAGCTACCAGTTAAATAAGTATGGCGACAAAAAAACAATATAATAACAACACAATGGTGTGACATTATGAGTATAACAGATAAAAGAGACTCCTACAACAAGCCAAATCAACAAAATAACAAATTTAATCGGAGTAATTTATTTCTTATCCAAAACCTACGTTGTAAAAGTTTTTTATTGTTAACTAATATGGTTAATTTAAACTGGGTTAATGTTTCGGCTTACGCCAAATTTCCTTGAGTTTTATCACTTCTTTTTGAAAGTAAAACGTCTTTTTGGAATAAATTTCTAAACGGATTAATATTTTAAATTAAAACAAGGGGACAATATAATGGCACGTAAAAATGATTATATAGCAAAAATAGACAAATTTATCGGTAATAAAATAGCTTCTTTAAGGTTGTCAAAAGGTTTTTCACGTAAGCAACTCTCAGAAGCTGTTGATATAACCGGTCAGCAACTTTCTAAGTATGAAAAAGGAAAAAATAGAGTTTCAATAGGAAGGTTAATTTTAATCTCTAAAGCGCTCGGTGAGAGAGTATCTTACTTTTATGAGGGGCTAGAAACTGAAGTCACATATCAGCTGCCGATAGATCAGGAGGAAATACGTAAGGAGATTGTCCGTAATTTTATGCGGCTTAATAGTTTAGAATATCAGAATGCTATTAATCAGCTTATCAGATTATTGTTAAAAGATAAAATCGCTGAAGGAAATATAAGAGGATATTCTAATGGAACAGAAAGTAGATAAACTCAAGGACTCTCTAGTTTTCATTTTGGATAAATTGGAGATTAGAGAAAAGCAAGGAAAAAACAGGAGCAAGAGATCGAAAACTATATAAAGAAAAACCGTAGCATCGATTTTAACGAATTAGTAGCAGCTCATTGAAAGCCCACTAAAACCTATATTGTTTGATGGAATAAAAAAACATGCAAAAATTAGCTAATAATTAACGTGTAACTGTTTTCTTTCTTGTGGAATTTTTTATCAAAACCAAGTCCGATGCTGCATATCAAGAAATCTATTACTAATTAGGTGGGTAATAATGTAGTTACAAACGCAGAGAAAAATTATTGGCAGTTATAATGAATTAAATTAAGGTATAGATGCATGGAGAGCTGAACAGCGGGCTAAAGAAATCATTAAGATAGTTTTGTTTTCCTGCTATTCTGCTTTACCTTTACCAATAAGGCCGTGTTAAATTAAGATCATGTATTATAGGGGTATAAACAAAATTGCTTTGGTACAATAAAATTTTTTAATAGCTTATGGTGTAATTTTAGCTATCTGACTCCAGCAAAAATTTGAACTGCATATATTTAGCAGCTTCCTAATTTCTATCCCTATCTGCGTATTGAATAGCTTCTTTGATTCTCAGAGCATTTATTATCACTTCTATATGCGCTAACGATTTAACTTCTACGTCAAATATCAATTCGAAATAGTTGCTGTTACGGCTTAAAATTTTAAAATTAGTTATATTCCCTCCATTTTTAGCAATTTCTCCGGCTAAAATAGCAAGGCTTTCTGGTTCATTTAATAACAAAACTTTTATCCTAGAAATAAAAGGAATATTTGATTTATTGTTATCCCAGGTAAGGTCAAGGATTCTTTCTGGCATACTAGCAAAATTGTTTAGCATTTCGCAATCAGATGTATGGATTGTAATTCCACTTCCTGTGTGTACTATACTTACTATTTTGTCCCCTGGAAGAGGGTGACAGCATTTCGCATAATGCATAGCCATACCTGGTATAAGGCCTTTAATAGGTATTACATTTTCATCTTCCGTTGTGGAAGGAGCTTTTTTTGTAAATTTTAGTAAAGATAAAGTTGAGCTTAATCTACTTTTTTTAACAGTTGCGAGCTTTACTACTTCCTCCCTGGTAATTGTACCTTCTCCCACTGCAAAAAATAATTCATCAGAGGTTTTGCTAAAGAACTTGCACGCTGCTTCTATAGCTTTAGTTTCGTCTTCTATTTTATTAGCTTTTAGGGCTTTATAGATAATTGTTTTCCCAAGCTTTATGTGCTGCCCCCTTAATTGTTGTTGAATAACTTTTTGAATTTCTCCTCTTGCTTTACCTGTAACAACAAATTTTTTCCATGAAAGTGAAACTGTTTGGTGTTTAGAAGTGATTATTTCTACTTGATCACCATTAACAAGGTGAGTTTTAAGAGGTACTATTTTGCCATTTACTTTTGCACCTACGCATTTATTCCCTATATCAGAATGTACCATATAAGCAAAATCAACGGTAGTAGCGCCTTTAGGTAACGCTATAAGTTTACCTTTGGGTGTAAAGCAGAATACTTGATCATAATACATTGCCAATTTAGTATTTTGGAGAAATGTTTCTGGATCATTATTTTGTTCTAAAATTGAAAGCAATTCTCTAATCCATACGTATTGCGTAGTGTCGAGACTATTATCATGGCATTGTTTATAACGCCAATGAGCGGCTACTCCAAGCTCTGCTATATCATGCATTTTGTGGGTTCTAATTTGGATTTCAACTTTTTGGAGTAATGGTCCGATAATCACTGTGTGGAGAGACTGGTATCCATTATTTTTAGGAGTGCTGATAAAATCTTGAAAATTATCAGGAATCATTTTATAGCTTGTATGGATTATACCAAGGGCTCTATAACAATTCTCAACATTATCTACTACTATTCTGAAAGCTATTATATCTGATAATTGTTCTATGCTAATATTTTTTTGCTTCATTTTCATCCACGTGGAATAAGGAGTTTTTTTTCTTCCAGAAACTTCTGCTTTTAAGCCTTGTACTTCAAGAGTTTTTTGTAGCTCATTAATAATTTGTGGGATAAGCTTATTTTGTCTGGATTCAAGTTCAATGGATTTAAATCTCTGAACTATTGATTCTCTAATATCTGGGTTTAATATTCCAAAACAAATATCCTGCAATTCCGTTTTTATTTGTTGCATTCCTATTCTTTCAGCTAGCGGTGCATATAGTTCAAGGGTTTCTAAGGCTATTTTTTTCTTTTTTTCCGGATTACTAATAAAATCTATGGTACGCATATTGTGAAGACGATCAGCAAGTTTAATAAGTAAAACTCTGATATCATCACTCAGTGCTATTAGCAATTTTCGAAAATTCTCAGCTTGACGAACATTATCTTCGTGAAATTTTATTTTTGTAAGTTTAGTAACACCATCAACTAATTTTGCGACATCTTTGCCAAAATTCTCTTCGATTTCCTCAAGTGTTAAGTCTGTATCTTCAATAGTGTCGTGTAGTATAGCAGTAATGATGGAATCTGTATCCAAACGCATTTCTGCAATTATTTCAGCTACTTCAAGAGGATGAGAATAATAAGGAACGCCTGATGCCCTTTGTTGTATACCATGGTATTTTATAGCAAATTCAACAGCTTTTTTTATCTTTGCTTCGTCTACTGTTATATTATAAGATTTGTATTTTTCTAGTATCTTTTGATGGTCTAAATGCACTTAATAATTATAATTTGGTTTAATTTTTGAAATATTTGATAGTATGTAGAGCTAGAATATATCTATAGAAAGTAAGAGTAAACTATTTTTTTTTTAGTGCTATTAAATAAAATTCACTGGATGTTTTGTGGCTTGAATCAGGCTTAAAATGCTTAACCGTTGTAAAATTTTGTTTTATGTTATTCAGCAGATCATTTTCTGCTCCGCCTCTGAAAATTTTAGCAATAAAATGTCCTCCAGGTTTAAGGATAGTTATGGCAAACTGAAAAGCATTTTCGCAAAGATCAATTATTCGTAAATGATCTGTAGCACTATGTCCGGTAGTATTAGCTGCCATATCACTTAATACTACATCGGCAAGTTGATTGTCCAAATTATTGATTATTAAAGTTTTTGCATCATCAGCAAAGAAATCTTTCTGTAAGTTAACTACTCCGGCTATTGGGTCTATAGGTAGCAGGTCGATAGCAATTAGCTTATTTGTGGCGTTTTTGTTGTTTGATTGAATGATTTTAGCTGCTACTTGACTCCATCCTCCAGGTGCTGCGCCAAGATCTACAACATTCATTCCTGGGCTTAGTACCCTGAATTTTTCATTTATTTCAAGTAGCTTATAAGCTGCCCGTGATCTGTAACCGTCTAATTTTGATTTGGCAACATAAGGATCATTAAGCTGACGCATAAGCCAGAGAGTTGAAGATTTTTTTCTCCCTTTTGCAGTTTTAACTTTAGTAAATTTACCCCGATAACCACTAGATATAGACATAAATAGGTTATTTTTGTCCTGACTGTGCATAATTATGTAAAATAGAATTTATAAATCCAATTTCATTTTCATCTAGCATATCATTTGCTATATCAGTATACTCGTTAATTATTACTTTTTTAGGAGTTTCCGGAAAATAAGCAAGCTCGCAAATACCGACTCTTAACACGGCATGAAGAAGCATAGGCAAATTAGTAATAGTCCAGGACTTAGTAAGAAATCGAGATATTTCTTCGTCAATCTCTAATAAATTACTATGAGTATATTTTACTAGCTCATCCAAATAGCTACAGCTTGGTTTAAGTTTGAGTTTACTCTTTTGATCAATATCGTGGTCGCTTTTAAAATCTACGTCTTTGTAAAACTCTTTTATTCTCAGCAATACCGAATTTATATCGAGCGTATCTTGGGAACTGGCAAATTGATACAAAGTTTGAATAGCTGCAATTCGCGCAATTGATTTAGTGCTTATTTGTTGGTTCATATATGTTTTGTTTTATGAATTAGACCGCTTGGAAGCTTAAACTATCTATAAAAACGCATCGGGGTTATTTTTAAAACTGCGGTTTTTCTTGCGGTAATATTAACTAATAGAGTTGTTACCTATACCTTTAAAATCTCTTCCTCTTTAGTCTTTATATGCTGATCAACTTTACTTGTAAAATCATCGGTTAGTTTTTGAATTTCTTCTCCAATATTATGGTGATCATCCTTTGATATAGCGCCGTCTTTTTCCATTTTTTTCAGATGTTCCATGCCGTCTCGTCTGATGTTTCTTAAAGCAACTTTAGTATTTTCACCGTATTTATGAGCAATTTTTACCAGTTCGTGTCTTCTTTCCTGGCTCAAGATAGGTAAACTCATTCGGATTATTTGGCCGTCAGAACTCGGATTAAGGCCAAGATTTGCATCAGCAATACCTTTTTCAACGGTTTTGACCATAGATTTATCCCATACTTGCACGGATATGGTCTTAGCATCCGGAGTTGAAACTGTGCCGACTTGGGATATAGGCATTTTACTTCCATAGACCTCGACAACGACCGGATCAAGTAAATTAGCTGAAGATCTTCCTGTTCTAAGACCGGATAATTCTTTCTCAAGAATAATAATTGCCTTATTCATTTTGTCAGTTAAATCATTTTTAAGTGCTTGATCCATGATGCCTCCTTAGTAAAATTCTTAAAACTTAATTGCCCTTTATAATAGTAAATTCCCCTTTATCTTGTAGTACCTGCGCAAAATTACCTGGTTTCTTTATAGAAAATACTTTTATAGGTAAATTGTTTTCTCGTGCTACGGCAATCGCAGCCATATCCATTACTTTTAAATTATCTCTTAAAGCTTCCGTATAGTTTAGTTCTGCAAATTTTTTGGCATCCTTGTTTTTTTTAGGATCAGAATCGTAAACCCCGTCAACATTTGTACCTTTAAACAGAATATCACAATTCATTTCTATAGCCCTAAGCACAGCTGCACTATCAGTTGTAAAAAAGGGATTCCCAATTCCTGCTGCAAAAATTACAACCCTTCCTTTTTGCATATGTCTTATAGCTCGTCGTCTGATAAAGGGCTCACAAATCGTAGTCATTGGGATTGCGGACTGAACTCTAGTATATATGCCAGTTTTTTCCATAGTATTTTGTAATGCTAAAGCATTAATAACCGTAGCTAGCATTCCCATGTAGTCAGCTGCTGCTCTTTCCATTCCTAGCACGGCTGCATCAATTCCACGGTAAATGTTCCCACCTCCTACTACTACGCATACCTGCACGCCAAGGTTAACAACTTCTTTTATATCTTCTGCTATAGTTTGGAGAGTTTCAAAATCATGTCCAAAACTTTTGTTTCCCATCAGAGCTTCACCAGAAACCTTAAAAAGGGCTCTTTTGCAGTTTATTGACATAAATTTTACTACAATGATACAAAATTAATAAAAATAAATCAGTTATGGTTTGAATTTTCCTAGCTTTCGAGTTAGATGTAATTAAGTTTTTTATTGGTTCATGCTAAAGCAAGTATTATTTTTGTCAAGTGCAAGAAAATAGCAGTTAATAAAAATCGGGATTATTTAAAAAAACTTTAGTTTTAAATAGCCATAATATATCATGTAATAAGTTATAGAAAGTAGGTTTTATTAGGTGGTAAAATGCCGAAATTAATTATTGATGGCAAAGAAGTAGAAATAGAAGAAGGCCTGACTGTGATGCAAGCTTGTGAAGCTGCCGGGTTGGAGATACCGCATTTCTGCTTCCATGAGCGTCTAAAAATTGCTGGTAATTGCCGTATGTGCCTAGTTGATATTGAGAAATCTCCTAAACCTGTTGCGTCTTGTGCTATGCCGGCAAGTGAGGGCATGGTAGTTAATACTACTAGCGCAAGGGTAATAAAAGCCCGGGAGGGGGTAATGGAGTTCTTGCTTGCCAACCATCCTCTGGATTGTCCAATTTGTGATCAGGGTGGAGAATGTGATTTGCAGGATCAAGCTTTTAAATATGGTAAGGGCAAAAGTAGATATTCTGAAAACAAACGCTCAGTTAAAGATAAAAACCTTGGTCCTTTAGTTGAGACCCATATGACGCGTTGTATACATTGTACCCGCTGTATCAGGTTTTGTACTGATGTTGCAGGTATTCCAGAAATGGGAACAATCGGTAGGGGAGAGCATATGGAAATTGTGAGCTATCTGGAAAGAACCCTTACCTCTGAGTTATCAGGTAATGTAATAGATTTATGCCCTGTAGGTGCTTTAAACTCTAAACCTTATGCCTTTACTGCTCGAAGCTGGGAACTGCAAGGTACTGAGTCAATAGACGTTATGGACGCTGTTGGTTCGAATATTCGTGTCGATTCCAGGGGGCTGGAGGTAATGCGTATTTTGCCGAAACTTAATGAAGATATAAATGAAGAATGGCTTTCTGATAAAGCAAGATTTTCTTACGATGGTCTAAAAAATCAACGGCTGGATAGACCCTATATCAAAAAAAGTGGTCGCTTTCAAGAAGTAAGCTGGGAAAGTGCACTTTCTTCAATTGCTGACAAATTCACTTCTACACACGATAAGTCAGCTATTGCTGCTATTGCAGGCTTTACCGCGCCTTGTGAGAGTATGTTTTTAATGAAAAAATTGCTCTCCAAACTTGGGTCTGCTATGGGCGATGCTAATCAACTTGGTTACAGATTTGATTTATCAGCTAGAGGTAATTACTTGTTTAACACTACTATCGCTGGTATAGAAAAAGCTGACGTTTGCCTGCTTGTAGGCGCTAATCCAAGACAGGTAGCTCCTGTATTGAACGCTCGAATTGGTAAAATGGTTAGAGCAGGAAACTTGATTGTTGGGAGAATTGGAGAAGCGGATAATCAAACATATAAAATTATGGAACTAGGTAGGAATGTTGATATCCTGGAAAGCTTAGTTTCGATTAATCTTGGTAACGAGGAAAATAAGGATAAATCCATATTAGCATTTGCTAAACTTTTAGAGAAAGCAGCTAATCCTATGATTATTGTTGGGGATGGAGCACTAGTGCGCCCAGATGCTCATGCAATACTATCTCTTTTGCATAAAATTATCCCAAAATACAAAATTGTGCGAGAGAATTGGAATGGATTTAATATTTTGCATAACCATGCTTCCATGGTAGGGGCATTGGACCTTGGTTTCGTTTATGGTAATTCCGGTACTGGAACTGCCGAAATCCTAAAAAAGACCCAAAATGGTGAAATCAAAATCCTCTATTTACTTGGCGCAGATGATATTGATATAAGCCAAATAGGGGAAGGTACTTTCGTCATTTATCAGGGACACCACGGTGATGCTGGAGCTAATAGAGCAGATGTTATTTTGCCTGAAGCTGCTTATACTGAACAGGATGGAATTTATGTTAATATGGAAGGTAGACCTCAGTTTGCTCGAGCAGCGGTATCTCCCGCAGGTTCTGCTAAAACCGGAATAGAAATTATTAATATGGTTGCAGAAGCACTTGGTCTCGAGATTAAAGCAGATGAACTGCATTTAATTCGCAAGATGATGGCACAGGAATATGATATATTTAACCATATTGATGAGATCATGGTTAATGATTTTCTACCCTTTAAGTCTAGCATAAAACTGAGCAAGCAGCCTTTAGAAAAAGTAGCTATGAATTATTATATGACAGATCCAATTAGTCGGGCTTCTGTTACGATGGTAAAATGCACAAAGGCGATAAATGAGATGAAGGCAACACAAGAACTTAAAGAAACGATTGAGGGAGCAGCATAAAATGATGGATTTATTCTATGAATATGTTGTCCCATTAATTTTTATTGCTCTTAAGGTAATTTTAATCGTATTACCTTTGCTATTATCAGTAGCTTATTTAACTTATGCTGAACGCCGAGTAATAGGGCTTATGCAAATGCGCCGAGGACCTAATAGAGTGGGTCCTTTTGGTCTCTTGCAGCCAATTGCCGATGCGGTAAAACTTATATTTAAGGAAACAATCGTCCCGACGCCAGCAAGTAAAATAGTGTTTATGATTGCTCCGATGATTACTTTCATTTTAAGCCTAGTCGGCTGGGCTGTAATTCCTTTTTCCGAAGGGTGGGTGTTATCTGATATGAATGTTGGAGTGCTATATGTTCTGGCTGTATCTTCTCTTGGTGTTTATGGTATTATTATGGCTGGCTGGGCAAGTAATTCTAAGTATGCTTTTTTAGGTGCTATTAGGTCTTCAGCACAAATGATATCGTATGAAGTTTCCATGGGGCTAGTGATTGTTACAGTGCTGCTTGTAACAGGAAGCCTAAATTTGAGTGAAATAGTTGAGCACCAGCGAGACATGCCATTTTGGATTCATCTGCTGCTTGCCCCTATGGCAGTGGTATTTTTCATTTCTGTTTTGGCAGAAACCAATCGCTTGCCTTTTGATTTACCAGAAGCTGAATCCGAACTTGTGGCAGGTTATAATGTTGAGTATTCGTCTATGAGTTTTGCTTTATTTTTTCTCGGTGAATATGCTAATATGATATTAGTCAGCGCCATGACAGTGACGTTCTTCATGGGAGGATACCTACCTCCTTTTGGTATAAGTTTTCTATATTTGATACCGGGTTTTATTTGGTTTGTTTTAAAAATTTGCTGTTTGCTGTTTGTATTCTTGTGGATCAGAGCTACTTTGCCACGATATAGATATGATCAACTTATGCACCTTGGGTGGAAGGTATTTTTACCGCTAAGCTTATTTTGGGTAGTGCTGGTAGCGTCTCTGCTTTTGATAACAGGTAATTTGCCGTAATTATTTAGAATTGATTTATGATAAAATATATTAAATCATTTGTGCTATATGACATCTTGTGTGGAATGTTCTTAACCTTAAAATACTTTTTTAAGCCAAAGGTTACAATTGATTATCCGTACGAAAAAAGCCCTATTAGTCCTCGGTTTAAGGGTGAGCATGCCCTAAGACGTTATGAGAATGGCGAGGAGCGTTGTATTGCCTGTAAATTATGTGAGGCGATATGTCCTGCTCAGGCTATTTTAATTGAGTCTGAGCCAAGAGAAGACGGGAGTCGGCGCACGACCAGGTATGATATTGATATGACAAAATGTATTTATTGCGGGATGTGCCAGGAAGCCTGTCCGGTAGATGCAATTGTCGAAGGGCCGAATTTTGAGTTCGCTACTGAAACCCACGAAGAGTTATTGTATAATAAGGAAAGACTGCTACGTAACGGAGAAATTTGGGAGCAGGAACTTGCAAGAAAATTAAAGGATGATTATCCATACAGGTAATATAATTTATGGCGATATTTTTTTATTTCTTTGCCTTTCTATTAGTGCTTGGTAGTGTTATGGTAATAACAAGTCGTAATCCTGTATATGCTGTTTTATGGCTAATTTTTACTTTCTGTAATGCTTCCGGAATTATGGTTCTTATGGGAGCTGAATTTTTGGCAATGATGCTAATCATCATTTATGTTGGAGCAGTGGCAGTATTATTCCTTTTTGTCGTAATGATGCTGGATATAAAAGTTGCTGAATTCAAGGGAATAATAGGTGCAGAAATCGGAATTGCTGCGATGATAGCATTCTTTCTATTTGCTGATCTTGTAGTTGTTATTCTGCTTGGAATCAAAGTTATTATACCGGTCAATAACTTGCAATTTATCCTCAATCCTGATATTGGCAACGCCTATGCTATTGGCAGGGTTTTATATACTGATTTTATTTTACCGTTCCAAACTGCTGGGCTAATATTATTTACAGCAATGATTGCAAGTATTTCTCTGACTTTTCGTTTAAGAGCCGGAGTTAAAAGGCAAAAACCTGGCAATCAATTGCAAAAAAATAAGGAAAATAGCCTGTTTTTTGCACAAAATACGGGAAAATCTGGTTTAGAAAATTTGAATTATGACGAATAGCAATATTTCTTTAGAGCATTATTTAATTTTAGCGGCTCTTATTTTTTCAATAGGAGTAACTGGGTTATTTATGAATCGCAAAAGTGTCATCACGATTTTAATGTCAATTGAATTAATGTTACTTGCTGTAAATATAAATTTTGTGGCATTTTCGGTATATCTGCAGGACATAGTAGGCCAAGTCTTTAGTCTAATAATTTTATCGATTGCGGCGGCAGAAATTTCAATTGGTCTTGCAATTTTAGTGTTATATTTCCGTAACCGCGGCTCAATTGAGATCGAGGATGTTAACCAGATGAAAGGGTAGGAGAGGTAAAATATGTTACTTGTTACCAAATTGATTATCTTTTTGCCTTTAATTTCTGGCATATTTAATGGTGTTTTTTGTAAAAAATTAAGCAATAACCAGGCAAGTTTCACAGCTATTATTCCTATAATCCTTTCTGCAGTTTGCGCTTCTTATGTTTTTGTAGTTGCTGGAATTAATAAAGAAACTATCCATATAATTATTACAAAATGGATAAATATTGAATTAATCTCTGTAAGCTGGGCTATTTATGTTGATCAACTTACTGCCATAATGTTTATACTGGTAACCTTTGTTTCAGCTATAGTTCATCTATATTCACTAGGTTACATGAAAGATGACAAGAACTTACCGAAATTTCTGTCATATTTATCTTTATTTACTTTCTTTATGCTGGCTTTAGTGTCTGCCGATAATTTTCTTCAGTTATTCTTCGGCTGGGAAGGAGTGGGTTTATGTTCCTATTTACTAATTGGTTACTACTACCAAAAAGATTCGGCAAATAATGCTGCTGTTAAGGCTTTTATAGTTAACCGAATCGGTGACTTTGCCTTTATTATCGGTATTGTTATTACGCTGATTTATGCAAGCACCGTGGAATTTAGCGGAGTCTTCGGACAAAGTCAGGATTTAGCTAACACGGCTATAACTATATTGGGATATGAGTTTAAAGTACTGGATATTATATGTTTGATGTTATTTATTGGATGTACAGGGAAATCTGCTCAAATAGGAATGCACGTATGGCTTCCTGATGCAATGGAAGGCCCAACCCCTGTTTCTGCTTTAATACATGCAGCTACCATGGTTACGGCCGGAGTGTTTTTAATAGCTCGTTGTTCATTTATGTTTGAATATAGCCCAAATGTCTTAGCCATTATTACTGTAGTGGGAGCAATTACCTGCTTATTTGCTGCAACTATTGCAATAGCGCAAACCGATATAAAGAAAATTATTGCTTATTCGACTTGTAGCCAGCTTGGTTATATGTTTTTTGCCTGCGGCGTTTCTGCTTATCAGGCAGGAATTTTTCACTTAGTTACTCATGGGTTCTTTAAGGCTCTGCTTTTCCTTTCAGCAGGAAGTGTTATCCACTCAACCTGTGAACAGGAAATATTTAAAATAGGAGGGATATGGCAAAAAATGCCGATCACTTATGCTAATTTTTTGGTAGGTTCGCTAGCAATTATTGGAATTTTTCCTCTAGCTGGGTTTTACTCTAAGGACCTTATCTTAGAATCGGCTTATATAGCGTCTGGAGTAGGCGTTTTTGCTTTTGTCTTAGGGATTTTAGCAGCTCTTTTAACGGCTATTTATTCTTTAAAAATCATTATGGTTACTTTTCATGGTAAAACCACTCTTCCTGAGGATATTTTTAGCCATGTTCATGAGTCACCAAAAATTATGAATACACCTTTACTTGTTTTAGTAGCAGGAGCTTTATTTTCTGGAATGTTAGGTTATTACATTTTGTCCATTGACAGTCCGCTCGGATATTTTTCTGGAAGTATTTTTAACTTACACACTGCTCCCCATGACCATCATGTATCCTTGTTTATTCAGCTCTTGCCTTTAATGGTTGGCGTAACTGGTTCTATAATCGGTATATATTGTTATAGAGGAAATACATACCAGAAAATTTCTAACAACTTTAATCTTATATATTGTGTGTTAAAGAATAAATATTTCTTCGATGAACTGTACGATAAAATTTTTATAAAATTTACTAAAGTTTTAAGCTGTTTAGCAGGATATTTTGATATTAAAGTAATAGATAGATTTGGCCCTAACGGATTTGCCCATTTAACTAGGGGAATTAGTTGGTGTATATGCAGGTTTCAAACAGGATATATAGTTAATTATGTACTATACATAATTTTTACCTTAGTGTTATGTATAACAATTTTTGTCTTTAAATATTTGCCGGTAGCTTGGAGTGCGTAAATGTTAGATCTGCCCATCGTATCAATTAGTATTTTACTACCGCTCTTTAGCGCATTGTATATTACCTTTTTTATTAGCCAAAGTAGATCTCCGAGAAAACAAATTTATGTTATTTACGTAGCAATCTTAAGCTCGGTATTAACCCTTATTGCTACAACTTATTTATTATTCAGTTTTGATAAATATCAAGACTCCTTTCAGTTTGTAGAAAGATATCGCTGGATTGATAAGATTGGATTAGAATATTTTGTCGGGGTAGATGGTTTATCGTTATTTTTTATCTTCTTAACTGCGCTGCTCAGTCTTGTATGTATGGTTGCAAGTCTTTTTACAATCAAGAAATATATCAAAGAATTTTTACTTTGCTTCTTATTGCTTGAATCTTTTTGCATAGGTGCTTTTTCTTCGCTTAATTTGCTTCTTTTTTACGGATTTTTTGAAGTAATACTTATTCCTATGTATATTATTATCGGCGTATGGGGTGGTGAAAACAGAATTTATGCTGCTGTTAAGTTTTTTCTCTATACGTTTTGGGGGTCGGTATTTTTTCTTCTGGCACTAATTTATATTTACACCCAGACCGGTACATTTGACATGAATGAATTAAATACACTTTTGCCGGGGTTAGATGGTAAAGCGCAGAAATTAGTATGGATCGCCATGTTTATTTCTTTTGCAGTAAAAGTACCTATGCCTCCTTTTCATACTTGGTTGCCAGATGCGCATGTTCAAGCTCCCACCGCTGGATCAGTGATGCTCGCTGGAATATTACTAAAACTAGGTGGCTATGCTTTTCTGCGAATATCCTTGCCAATGCTCCCATCAGCTTCAGAAGCATTTTCTGAATATGTAATTTGGATAAGCAGTTTTGCTGTAGTCTATGCTTCCCTTGTAGCTTATGTCCAGACAGACATGAAGAAGATGATAGCATATTCTTCAGTTGCCCATATGGGGTATGTTACTGGTGGTATATTTAGTTTTACAGAGAAAGGAATAAATGGTGCAATATTTCAGATGATAAGCCATGGTCTTATTTCTGCAGCATTATTTTTGGCGGTAGGAATTCTATATGATCGGCATCATACTAAGGAAATAAGTAAGTACGGCGGTGTGGCAGCTAGTATGCCTATTTTAGCTACTCTCTTTATGATTGCTATGCTTGGTTCAGTTGGTCTGCCGGGTCTTAGCGGTTTTGTTGGAGAGTTTTTAAGTATAGCTGGTATTTATGAAGTAAATCCATTTATGGGTATAATATGTGCTTTCGGGGTAGTTCTTGGAGCAATTTATATGCTAAAACTCTATAAGATTGTGATATTTGGCCAAGTTACGAACAAAAATGTCGCAAAATTCGAAGATCTATATTTATATGAGAAAGCAGCATTAATACCATTGATTATTTTGGTTATTTATATTGGAATTTTCCCTAATGAAGTTTTGCGTATTATCCAGCTACCAGTGATGAAAATTGCTGATTTATATGGCGGTTTATAAAAGTTTATCAGGAAAGAAGTTATTTTAAGTAGATAAAAAATAGTTTTGGTAAACAAAGTAGTTTAAATATTTAAGTTAGAAATGGACATGCTAAATCAATTTATTTTAATTTTTCCGGAGATTGTTTTAACGTCTGTTGCTATGTGTATGCAATTGTTAGCAGTGTTTTTTAAAAATCATTTACGGCTTATCAGTCTTTTGACTATAGCTGTTTTATTAGTTCTTGGTACTTATATTATAAATTTTGTTCCGCAAGGAAGCATCTTTATATTTTCTAATTCTTTTGAAGTTTCCCCAGGTATCTACAAACTCAAGTCTTTGGTGCTGTTTTTAAGTATCATGAGTATTGTAATATATAAAAGCTTAATAAAAATTTCTGATAAAGTAATTAAGGTAGAATTTATTACCTTAATTCTGCTATCAACCGTTGGAGTCTTTATTTCTATTTCTGCTAGGGATTTTATAATTCTTTTTTGTGGATTAGAATTGCAAGCCCTCTCTGGTTATGCAATGGCAGCTTTTAATAATAAAGATGTAAAATCATCAGAAGCAGGCTTAAAATATTTTGTCCTGGGGTCTTTAATTAGCTGTTTAATGTTACTTGGAATATCTTTCTTTTATGGCTTTACTGGTAGCATTTATTTTAATGATATAAGAGCTGCATTGGATGGCGAATTTAATATAGGGTTGGTGGTAGGGGCAATATTTGTCTTAGCTGCCATATTATTTAAACTATCTGCTGCCCCTCTTCATATCTGGACACCGGACGTTTATGAAGGAGCCCCTGTTTCTGCAGTTACATACTTTGCTGTAGCGCAAAAAGTGGGAGTTCTAATTGTGCTTATAAATTTTGTAACTTTAGTGACAGGAAACTATTTAAGGGTTTCAGTAGATCTTATAAAAATAGCCGCTATTTTATCGATTTTTATAGGAGCCTTAGGAGCAATGATGCAGTCTTCGCTAAAAAGGTTAATGGCATATAGCACGATATTAAATGTAGGGTATGTTTTAATAGCAATTTCCCTTCATTCGGATGAAGGTTTCCGTTCTGCAATTATTTACATGGTTATTTATGTTATTGGTACTATAGGCTTTTTTGCCTGTTTAGTTGCTTTGTTTGGCAGAAAAAGCGATATAGCTAGTTTTGCTGATTTGCAAGGGATTTCTGCAGAAAGAAAAACTATCGCGGCATCAATTGCAATAATAATGTTTTCAATGATAGGTCTGCCGCCTCTTGCCGGTTTTTTTGGCAAGTACTATGTTTTTTATAACGCTATTATACAGGGTGAAGTTACCTTGGCGGTATTGGGTGTCATTAGCAGTGTAATAGCTGCATTTTACTATTTAAAGGTAGTAAAATATATGTATTTCATGGAAGCAGTTGAAAAAACGGCAATTATACCTACGAATCGTGGTTTATTATCAGTATCAGTTATTTCTGTAGGATTTACATTGTTTTTCTTTATTTTTGCTTCATCATATCTTTTATAAGTCTAAAAGATTTAATTTTCTATATATAGATTATTGGTTATCAAAATAATGTTACCGTGGCCAAAGGATTATAATTTACTGCTTTTTGACCGAATTGATAGCACTAACGATGAGGCTCTTCGACTTGCAAAAAGTGGGATAAAGGGTAATTTTGTAATTGTAGCAAAAGCTCAAACTAATAGCAGAGGAACGAAGGGTAAACCATGGGAATCTATTATCGGCAATCTGCATATGAGCATTTTGCTTCAGCCAGCGGTAAGCATAAATCGTATAAAAGAATTATCTTTTCTTACTGCTATTGTGCTACGAGAAGCAATTCTGGAGTTTATAGATACGCTTAAAGCTCCAAAAGCTGATATTAAATTGAAATGGCCTAATGATGTTCTAATAGAAGGGAAGAAAGTTTCTGGTATTTTGCTGGAGTCTACAAATATACAAGGTATAAATTATGTTATAATTGGTGTTGGGGTTAATACTCATTTTATACCTAATATACCAAATATATCAGCCACAAGTTTATTAAGTGAGGGGATTATTTTAAAAAGCCCAGATAGTTTTTTAAACACTTTTATGGATAAGTTTCAAATTCATTATTCTAGATGGCAAAAACCAGATAGCTTTGATAGTATCAAGAAGCGATGGCTTGAATTTTCGTATAATTTGAATAAAGATATAACTTTGGATGATGGGATAAGAAAAGTTTCCGGAATATTTAGAGGGATAGATAATGAAGGGGCTATTTGTGTGGAACTTGTAAATGGAGAATTATGCAGTTTTTCTTCTGGGCGGGTTACCTACCGATAGGTAGTATGATATACCCTGTCTGATTTCTTATAACGCTTTTGATTTGTCATGATAAATAATAATATTGCTATAATTTTAGTTGCTCCACAATTAGGGGAAAATATAGGAGCAAGTGCTAGAGCTATGAAAAATTTTGGCTTAAGGGATTTGCGTATTGTTGTGCCACGGGACGGCTGGCCTAATAAAAAAGCAGAAAGTATGTCTGTAGGAGCAATTGATATAATAAATCAGGCTAAAGTTTTTTCATCAATAGAAGAGGCTGTTAGCGATTTATCTTTTATTTATGCTACTACCGGAGTAGTTAGAGCTATTAACAAAAACTATGTTTTATCACGAAATTTAAAGCAAGATATAGATAGTAATTATTCTATAGGAATAATGTTCGGCCGTGAAAATTGTGGTCTTAATAATCAAGAAATAACATATGCTAATAAAATATTAGTAATAGATACCGATAAGAATTTTACTTCCCTAAATATTGCTCATGCAGTATCAATTGTATGTTATGAGCTGTTTGGTATAAAAAGGCAAAAAAGAGGGGATTTAAATAATGCTTACAAGTTAGCTACCCAGGCTGAACTAAATTATTTTTATAGCCATCTATTTTCTAAACTGGAAGAGAAAAATTTTTTCAGGATGCCGGAAAAAAAAGAACATATGACTAATAAAATTAGGAACTTATTTTCTAGAATAGATAAGCTTTCACAAGTAGAATTGCAAATCTTAAGAGGCATAATTACTGTTCTTGATGATGACAAAAATTAGGGATTAACAAGGGTTTTCATAAGGTGCGCCACAGGGGAAATCTAAGTTTAGAAAATCACGTCACAGGTGCAGAGAATAAGAGAAAACTAATTAATGTTTCGCCAGCTACTTATATTATCAAGTTCTAATTTAATAATTCTTGCCGTTGGCATGCCGTTTTTTACTATTGATTCGTATTCCGGTGATCCATGTACTAGTTCTAAAGCAGCCTCAAAAATACCTGGGTTATGTGCTATAACTAGTATATTTTTATCTTGATCTTGTTGTCTGGATATTAGTTCTATTATATCTTCAGAAGTGCTAGCGTATAGTTCCGGGCAAATTTCGAACTTAGTAGAGTTTATCTTATTGTATATAATTTCTCCTGTTTGGATTGTTCGCACAGCGTTTGACACCAGGATTTTATCAATCTTATATTTTTGTAGAAACGCTGCTGCTTCTTCAGCTTCTTTTATTCCTTTTTGAGTAAGTTCTCTAAGACGGTCATCTTGGTGATTTAGCGTTTTTGCCTCGGCATGCCTCATTAAAAAAAGCTTCATAACAGTATAGGATTATAATTTTTTGCTCAAAAAAATTGCTCCCCTGCAAATAGTTTTTATACAATTTCCAAGAAAGTTATCCAATATACTACTATTATCTTGAATGTGGGTTATAGCTGTATCTTTATGTTCTATTTCGTCGGCTTGGAATTTTTTGATATTATCTAGCATTGGGTTTTTTGCATCATGAGTTTCCAAATAATTTATTTGTTTGGCATAATGATCTTCGATTACTGTTTCAACATTTTCAGTCACGATCATAGCAGCTTTCAGACTGATTTTAGCTGATATTGCTCCCATTAAATAGCCTCCTATGCTCCATAGTGGCATAAATATTGTCGGTCGTGAGAAGCCTTTTTGGATTTTATTACTAAAATATTCCAGATGTTTTTGCTCTTGATCGAGCATGATCTTCAGTACTTTTTGGGCATCAGGGTTTTTACAGTATTTTATCTGCCCTTGGTATATTTTTTTAGCCCCGAATTCTCCTGCATGATTAACACGGATAATTTCCTCAATTCTTTTACTATGAGTATCATTAAAGAATGGTTTTGGCATTTTTTACTTATTCCCTAAATTATTTTTCCTGAAAGTTTCTGTATTTGATAAAGAAAACAAGCAGTATTATGTTCAATAATAAGTTCCATTCTGCCATGGAGAGGTTAAATACCACTAGTGCTGGTTTGTTGCACATCGCTATTTTCTTATTATATAGCAATTTTGTAAAATCTTGCACTGAAATATTATCTGTTACGGAAATTAGTGGTTTGCATAGACTTGAGAGCTCAAAAACACCTCTTTCGATTCCTGTATGATAACCTGCTAGAACTATTGTGCCGAGTGCTGTTATTACTAAATAAGTATTGCATGCTTTATATTCCTTTCCGGCTATTGCAATTATTGAGACGAAAATAAATATTAGATATGGAAATCTTTGGTATATACATAAAGGGCAGGGGGCTAATTGTATTATGTATTCAACAAAATAAGCACTAAACAAACAGAAACTTGCCAGTAAAAGCAGTAAAATATAAGGGTTTCTTGTTAACATAAGTTTTTTTAGTTTTGCGCTATAAATTTATAGTTATATAGGTTATAATTCTTATGGTAATTTGCAAGAATATTTTTAGGTTTTTATGGCATTTAACTTTGATGATTTACTAAAATCAACTGCTTGGCCTTTTGTAGAGGCAAAAAGGATTTATGACCTTATAGGTGGGGTAACTCCTGCAAAAGGTTATATTCTATTTGAAACAGGTTATGGTCCATCTGGGTTACCTCATATCGGTACTTTTGCCGAGGTTACAAGAACTACCATGGTTAGGGAAGCATTTAAACAGATTTGCGATATACCGACAAAGTTAATCTGTTTTTCCGACGATATGGATGGATTAAGAAAAGTTCCATCTAACATTCCTAATCAGGAAATGGTTGCGGCTCATATGGGTAAGCCCCTTACCTCTATACCTGATCCTTTTGGGGAGGCAGAAAGTTTTGGGCATTATATGAATGCAAAGCTTAGGTCGTTTTTAGACAGGTTCGGTTTTGAGTATAGTTTTTATAGTGCAACAGAATGTTATAAAGCCGGTATGTTCGATCATATGATGCTTAAAACAATCGAGAAATATGATGAAATAATGAATTTGATGCTTCCTACTTTTCGCCAGGAACGTCAGAAGACATATTCACCTTTTATGCCTATTTGTCCTGAGACGGGCGTAGTGCTGCAAGTGCCAATCGAAAAAGTTAGCCGCGAAAACGGTTCGGTGTTTTATTGTAATAAGCGGAATGAATTAGTGGAAGTTCCGGTAACTGGAGGGAATTGCAAATTGCAGTGGAAACCGGACTTCGGTATGCGCTGGGCCGCTCTTGACGTCGATTATGAAATGTACGGTAAGGATCATTTACCAAACGGTGAAATTTATAGTAGCATATGTAAAATTCTCGGTGGTAAAGTACCGATTCAGTTTTTTTATGAATTATTCCTGGATGAGGAGGGAAGCAAGATTTCAAAATCCAAAGGCAACAGCATAAGCGTTGATGAGTGGCTACATTATGCGCCTTTAGAGAGTATTGCTCTATTTATGTATCAATCACCTGGTAAAGCAAAAAGGCTATATTTTGATGTAATACCAAAGACTGTTGATGAATATTTAGTTTTTAATAGTAAATATCACGAAGAAGAAGATATAACCAAAAAACTGGTTAATCCTGTTTTTCATATCCATAAAGGTAATGTTCCGAAGATAGATACCTACGGAATTAGTTTTAGTTTACTGCTTAATCTAGCAGCAGTTTGTAACCCTGAGGATAAATCCGTACTATGGGGATTTATCAGCAAATATGCGCCCAAGGCTAATCCGGAAAACGCTCCGTACCTGGATCACATGGTCGGTTATGCAATTACCTATTATAACGATTTTGTAAAAGCTACTAAGAAATACCTTACACCGGATGATAATCATAAAAAACTGTTGCGTCAGATTAAAGAAATTTTAGTTAATTCTTCCCTAGACATAACTGCTGAAGAAATTCAAAACCAGATTTATACTATTGGTACTAATGCGGGCTATGAGAACCTCCGAGATTTCTTTAAAGAGCTGTATGAAATTTTACTTGGGCAGTCCCAAGGCCCACGGCTTGGGTCATTTATTAAGCTTTTTGGTATTGAAGATACTATAAAACTAATAAATTCCAGGATATAACTAATATACATGCATGGATGATCCCTCTAAGTCTCCGATCTGATCAACTTCTGATTCCAGAGTGCGATGAGAAGGTATGGGTATTTCTAGTGCTTCTCCTATACTGAGAGTTAGTTCAGGTGGTGAGGTGGTAATGAGTGCCTGTGTTAAGTCAATAATAACGTCTTGCCGTTGAGATTCATATTTTAAGGATTCTAAAGTCTTTAAAACTTCTTCCTGGTTTTTGGGAGCATCATAAAGACTTTTTGCTTTGCTTATAGCATCTGTTTTTGCTTTTTCAAAAAATGTATGACCATCAGGCACAATTTGGTAAAAATAATTGGCTAATTCTTTTATAAAATCTGTATGCCCTTTTTTTATTGCTTCCTGGAGAGCTAATGGGTAAGCTTTTAAAATATATTCTTGGTCATCTTTTGGAAATTCCGATATAAAAAACATCAACTCTTTTAAGATTTTTATTGATCCTGATTCTGTACTAAAGGATAAACAAGTGCTTAATATAACGTCAAGTTCATTTTGTTCAATTAGTTTCTTTATACTTAGTTTTTTTGTCAGTTTTAAATAATTTTTTAAATTTTCTAGGTTTCCATCAATAATTGTAGAACACAACTCTGTTGAGATTTTCTCGGATACCGCCGCTGGTGATAGTTTTTGATAAATCTGAATTAATGTTTCATCCTCAGGGTCTTTTACCAGCCTTTTATCCAACCGATCAAAGCTTTCTGGTATTACAAGCCCTAACCTAGGTTTAAATTCTTTGTGTTCAGATTTTTGTATAGGAGAAGATTTTTCATCATCTATTGTAGGAGATACTATTATTAGCTCCACTTCAGATTTTTTTTGCTGAGATTGATCTTCCCCAGAATCTGGAAAGAAATCACTAAGTGATCGCTTTCCGTCTTCTTTACTCCGAAAACAACAGCTCAAGCAATCGAATATCGCTCCAAAACAACAGTATAAATAATTAATAAATCCCATAATAATATTATTTTAATAATTTGAGGCCAAAAATATATTATTTTTTTCATTTTTCAACTATTAAATTCACTTATGGTTGTGATAGCTTTAATCACTTTAACCTTTTGTTTAATATAATTAGCTTATACTGCTAGCTATTTTTTGTAAATATAAGTTTAACTATAAGTTAAACTTGACATAAATAGAATTTTTAGAATAATGCTTTAAATAAATATTCAACTATAAATTAAAAATCTGTAGTTTTTGTATTCTAAAATTTAAGCAATGGTAAGAGTAGTATTTTTATGGGAAAAGGGAAAAAAAGGTTTGAAGAGCATAAGGAGCATAAACTAAGAGGAAAGGGGATAGTTATATCACCCCAAGATATTCTTAAAGCTTTGAATAAGTTTGCTGCGATTTTGCCGGTTTCCGGGCCAGAAGAGTTAACATTGGCAAAAACTAAGGTTGCTGTGGAAAAAGAAAAAATCGAGCAGGAAATAGAGGAGGACGTACAGAAAGCAAAAAAAATAGCACAACTCGTTCAAGAAATAGAAAGAATAAACGAAAAAATTATATACTTACCTAAAAAAGAGAGGGAAGACCTTGGGCTTTCTATGGTTTCAACTAAGCCTAACCGAGGCGATATCCAAAAAATGGAAGCTATAATAAAGAAAAAGCAAAAAGAATTCAATAAAGAATTAGCTGAAAAACAAAAAGAGCTGCAGACATTAAGGAGCCCAAGTTCTGAACCTTTGCAACCTTCTAAAATGGTTGATTCCCTTATTTATTTGCCTTATCGTCATCCATTGAATGAAGTATCACTTAAGCTAGAGAGTTTGGTAGTAGAATTATCTGCGCGGGAATTAATCGATACAGCCAATAGTCTGATTTCTCTAGCTCGTATCGAACCTCTTAAATCCAAAATAAATTCAAGGAAAGATTTCTTAAAAACCACAAAAGAGAAATTACCTTTACTTACAAAATTGCCTAATAAACCAGGTGATGAAGATAATATAGGAGGTTTTATCTTTAGTATGAAAAACTTACAGGGAGCATTTGTCGCTGAGCAAGAAATCAACGATCAACGCATTAATTTTCTTCAGGAAAGTACTGATTTGTTAATAGTTTTGCGCGGCTACTTAAAAACATGGGGAGACCGTAAGCTTATGCCCGAAACAGGGGCAATTGATTTTAGTGAAGGGGGGATGATAGGTTTTTTAGAGCCACTTTTATCTGAAGTAGAGGAAATAGTAAAGAAGGTAAGCCTTCTAGGGAAAGATTTTTCCTTATTATATGACTTTGTTGAACCTGATAAAAGCAGCTCACAAAATTTAATGATCCTTCTAGAAAACTATAGGGGGGTTTTATATAAACAAAAGGAATTTAATCATAAAAAATTTCTTAAGGTTCAGGATTTTTATGATTTAGGGTTTGTAAGGGGAAAGGATGGAAGTGTAAAACGAGAAGATGTTATTTTACGCCCGAAATATGGGCAATTAACCACAGTAGATCAGGAGGGGTCAAGTCAAAAAACTATAGACTTACAAGAAGAGTATTTTAAAGATTTATCGGAAATTATTATCTCGTGTTTTAATGAAAGCAGCCTGACTAGTAAACCGCTTTTAACAAGGGCTATTAGTAAATATACGGATAAAAGTAGCCTAATGTCTATTGTAATGGAATATCTAGATCCAGAAGAGTTGCCTTTGAATTTTTCAAAAGAACCAGAATATTTGATTAATTCTAGTTTAGGTAAAGCTAAATATTATTTGGAGCAATTAAAATATACAGATACAGCGATTACTTCATTAACAAAAATGCAGACAGAACATATCGCGGCTAAAAAATTTGAAAATTCTCTCTTTTCTAATATTTATCAAGCAATAGGAGACGTTTTTGAGGAATCTATAATTTCGATTATTAAAGAGTATGCATATTTATCATCTTCAGAATTCCTTTCTAGATCTTCTGCTTATAAGTATAATGAATCAGAGAAAAGTTATTATAACAAAATTTTAGGAATCAATGAAAATATAAAATTTTTAGCAAAAGCTCAAAATGCTATTAAATTTTGTTACTATTTGCGTACTTCTGGCAAAGTTAGTGAATTGCAGGAGTTTCTATCTAATCTGAACTTTATTAACATTGAACTATCGTTTTCTAATAGTTTTACAAAATTAGTGAACGGAAAACTTAATGCGGTTTTATTCATCGACCAAATGATAAAAGTTGCCACAAAGATTACAGGGTTTTTTGATTTTAATACTGTAAAAAAATTGGAAACAGATACCCGGTTAAAAATTGAGACATTAAAAAATATAGAAGATTACCTTGTTAAGGATTTATCTTTAGTAATAAAGAGCTTAGTAGGAAGAACCATAGAACAAGAATATTCATTACTTGATAGTGCGGGTTATTTTATTGACCATATAGACTCCGAAGGAACAAAGAATATCAAAATACCTGCGCTGTTAAATATGCTAATCAGGCTTGCCGATTATAACCCAACTGTTTCAAAACAGTTATTTAATACCAAAATTTTGGACGATTTAGTAAAAAGAGCTTTATTTGAAAAAGAGAATATTTCTAAAGTGCTTGTGCGTCCAGTTAAGGCGCTTATGTTGAGTGAGAGATAAACTCACCACGGTAAAAGTTAGAGCCGTGTAACTAGGATAGCAATATAATGCGAAATCATTATATTGAAGCCTATCGACAAA
>TBL_comb47_HYPODRAFT_10000787_pt1 | contig 41853 bp, 42 predicted proteins | sample TroBogypolimnion_40_FD_10682 | JGI IMG/M metagenome (IMG submission 10682)
GACCATCCTTCTTTTACGGTGGCGGCCATTACCGCTACCATTCCTATGGTGGCTGGCACGGCAGAGGCGGGAGAGGTGGTCATGGCCGACGCTGAGCAGACCTCAGAGCGCGCTGTTTCGAGCACCGACACACGAGAGCGCCAAGCAAATCAAGTGCCGTGGATGGAAAAAGGCCAAAATCTCCTTTTTCGTTGGTCCATTTACGCGACCCTCAATTTGGTGGACGATCCGGCGATGCTGGCCATCATGTTCACATGATCGAGGCTCTAGAGTGAAGGTCTTGCTATAGAGAGATTGGACGCTGTCGATCATGCCAGACCGCAGTTTTTTTAAGTGTCCCTCAACCGCCACTTCGCACATAAGCCCACAGCAAGCGAACATCGTCAACATTGAGCTGACTGAGCCATGCTGGCATGCCATTGCCCTTGCCTTGAAGCACCGATTTTTCAAAGCGTGAATAGTCATTTGCTGGAAAAGTTTTCAAATCAAAGGCCAGTCCTGGCTTGAGCATGTCCTTGCCGTGACAGCCGGCACACAGCTCATGGTACAAGTCCCGCCCCAAGTCCGCATCGTCTGCCCAGACGGACAACGGCAAACCCCAGCCTAGGCCCAAACACCATAACCAAGCCAAGAAAAAAGACACCCTACTTGCACGCTTGCCCTTGAGGTCTGCACTGCACTTCATTCACGAACTCCCACGCATTTCAAAGCATCCAAGGCTTCAAACTGATCAAGCCAATTTGGCACCATTGTTGGCCGCCTTGATGGTGGCGTTTGATGGAATCCAAGGCTCATCGGTCCATCCGACACCGCGTCTGACCACTTGCACGTCGAGCAAATAAGGTTTGCCCTCAAGCGTCGAAGCCTTGGCGCGAGCCAGGGCTTGGCGCAACTCCAAGGGGTTTTTGACCACCTCTGCACGCACGCCAAAACCCTGGGCAATGGAGGCCATGTTCATGTCGGGGCTGCCCAAATAACTGCCCACAAAATGTCCGGTCTCGATCATGCGACCCGAAGGTGCATTGGCCACGGTCCTGGAGTGGGGGCCACCATAGGCATGGTTGTTGTAGACAATGGTGATGACGGGCAACTCAAGTCTCGCCATGTTCCACAAAGCATGGGGGCCAAACAAGAAGGAGCCGTCGCCCACCAAACAAATCACTTGCTGGCTGGGTCTGGCCAGCTTCACCCCAGCAGCCGTTCCAACACCCGAGCCCAAGTGCCCACCATAATAGTAAAAGAGCTCACGCCCCCCCACGGGATTGAATTGAAATGAGTGCATGGCCACCGACCCCGCCTCGTGCACCACGATGGCATTGGCATCGGCAAACTGGGCCACTTCCCAGGTCACGCGGTCAGCAATCAAGGGCGCGTGATTCCATTCGGGGTTGTTGACAATGCCCGCCACCAGGCGTCTGGCGTTGTCGGTGTAGCGCCTGACCTCGGTGGCCCTTTGTGCTGCAGCAGTTTTGAGTCTGGCGTTCATCAAGGGCTCGATGGCCGCGATCAAATCGTCCAGGCCCAGTCCCACATCCCCCACCAAAGGCACATCGGTGGACATCACTTTGCCCATGTTTTGATAGTCCATGCGCATGTCGATGAACTTGATGTTGCGCGCCACCATCGGTGCCACACCACTGTGCTGCATTTTGTTGCCGATGTTGATGGCCAAATCATAGTTTTTGGGCCAGGTGATGGAGGCCAAGGTCCCCGCGGGCGCATTGCCCACCCACAAAGGATGGGCCTCGGGAAAATTGGACCACATTTGCCGCATTTGCGTGACAGGCATGCCAAGCATTTCTGCCAATTTGACAACCTTGTCGACCGCCTTGGCTTTGTAGATCTCATCACCCACAATCAGTACCGGCATTTTGGCGTCCAACAGCAACTGAGCGGCTTTTTCAATTTCGCTCGGGTTGGGCCTCACCCGCATGCGCGTGTCAAAATGACTTTGATCAATGATCTCGGTGCGTGTTTTCTCCTCGGTGTAATCCGAATGCCAAGTCAAATACGCTGGCCCATGGGGTGGCGTCCAAGCCGACTTGAAGGCGTGACGAACCGTCTCGGCAATCATCGAGGACCCTCGGGCCATCCAAGAGTACTTGGTGAGGGGTTGCACCACTTGCTCTTGGTTGGCGATCTCTTCAAAACCGTCGCGACCTGCGCGTTTGGACTGATCGGTGCGGTAGGAGTAAACCACCAAAGGGGTTTGCTCTTTGGACGCATTGAAAATTTGGCCCATGGCATTCATCAAACCCACTGAACCTGCTTGCATCACGATGGCGGGTTGCTGTGACGCCTTGATGTAGCCTGCCGCCATGGCGGCCCCTGGCCCCTCGTGCGGCGTCAAGATGTAATTCAGCTTCGGCCTGTCGACCAAGGCATCATAGAACTGTGCATCTTCACTGGCCGAATTGCCAAACACATATTTCACTCCACAGGCCATCAACTGTTCAGCAAAACAGGCGCCTCCCGTGCCTTGAAAGGTCCTGACCGCAGGCACACTGGTAGAACTCGCAGCAGCACCCGTGCTTGCAAAAGTCGGCCCACTGGGTGTTTGGGCGCTGGCATTAAGGCTCGACAACACCCCTTCGGCCGCCGCCAAGGTCACACCTGCGGCTTTCATGTTGTCTAAAAAGCCACGCCTAGAAATTGTTTGCGCCAAGTATTGGCCGACCAGTTCTCTCATGTATTCACCTTGGATTTGTAAAAGGAGTCCACCCTGGGGCTGGGCTGGTGGCGTTAAAGGACCCTAATTCAGCGCTTGATTTTGGGCACTTGAGGACCCAATTCTGTCCCGAGGAAACTGGCCATGCTCACGATGTCATCGGCACTCCAAACCGCCCCTCGGCCCATCATGCGGTAAAGCGTGGCCTCCCAGGCTTTGGCGTCTTGCCGTTGGTCTCGCCACATGGCATCGCTGTGACACTGGGCGCAACGGCTTTGCAGCAAGTCGCGACCATTGGGCGCAGCAGCGCTCGGTGTAGACTCGGACGCGGCGCTTTGGGCCAAGGCGTTCACGGCAAACCCCAAGGTGAAGACCAATACAATGCAGGAGATATAGGGATGGGCTCGCATGGGCACTCGCAAAAAAATAATAAAAAAGGTGACTGCATTCGTATCTGGCAAGCGGCCTGATCACGGCACCCATTTTAGATCTTCATCACCGCAAGCTTGACTGCCATCTCCTAAGGTTTACCCCTAATCGATGAAAATCGATTTGACCGAGATGACAAACCCACCACTGATGTGCAACATGGGTCCCCCCTTCAAGCTTGACACCTTTGGCCTTATCGTGACATTGGCCCAGCAATTTAAAAGTTCCTCAACCCGATACCTCTTACTGGCAGCAACACAATGGACAAGACCTTAAAAACCATTGTCGAGTTTTGTACATCCCATGCCCGACAAGGTGCTGGTGAGCACTTATTTTTAGAGTTCAAACGCCGCTGGATGGATGTGGCCGGGGTGGCTCTCGCCGCTTTGGACCAACCCGCCTATTTGATCGCCAAGGACTTGGCCTTGCAAACAGCCCCGACTGGGGCGTGTCAACTGCTGGGCACACCTCAACGCACCAGCGCCGAGATGGCGGCCTTTGCCAATGGAGTCTTGATTCGGTGCTTGGACGGCGCCGATACCTATCCCGGAGGCGGTGGCCACCCAAGTGACTGCTGGGCTGCACTCTTGGCCTTGGCCGAAGAAAATGGCAACAACCTTGATGAGTTGTGCTGTGCACTCAACATGGCGTATGCTTTTTACTGGTACTTTTTTAACGCGAGTGCCCTCAAAGACCATGGCCTGGACAACACCTGCTATGTGGGGTTTGCCAGTGCCTTGGGTGGCGCACATCTCTTGGGGCTGAGCCCTGAGCGCATGGCCCATGCTTTGTCAATGGTGGTGAGCTCAAGCCTCTCGCTGGGGGTTGCCAGAAGTGGCGAGTTGAGCATGTGGAAATCCGCCGCCTCAGCGCACGCCGCCAAACAAGGGGTCTTTGCCGCGCGCTTGGCCCGATTGGGGATGAGCGCACCCCATAAACCTTTTGAGGGAGACCGTGGCTTGTGGCCACTGACAAAAGAGATACAACTGACCTTCCCACCCCAAGCACTGAGACAAACCCGTCAAGAAGAGATTGCATTTGAACGCGCGCACATGAAATATTACTTGTGCGAATACCACTGCCAAACCCCCATCATGGCCGCCTTGGAGTTGACCGCCAAACTTAAAGACAAAACCATCGCAACGGTCAACATCTGTACCTATCGATTTGCGCTGCAAGAGGTGGCCCATGGTCTTGAGAAATGGCAACCCCTCACCCGCGAGACGGCCGACCACAGCATGCCCTGGAGCGTGGCAAGCGTGCTCAACGGTGGCGAATTCAGGGCAGACATTTATGAGCCCAACCGACTCCAAGACCCTAAAGTCCAAGCCCTGGCTCAACGCATCACGGTAAGAGAGGATCCCGTTCTTACTCAGGCCTTCCCAGAATCAACCCCCTGCGTGATGGAGATCAAAACCTTGTGTGGCGAAACACACCGAGCCGAAGTTTTGCGCGCATTGGGGCACCCCAAGAATCCCATGAGCACAGTGCAAGTCCAAGCAAAATTTCGAGACTTGAGCCAGAGGCACTTGAGCCCGACTCAAGTGGATGCTTTTTTCGATCGACTCGAGATCCTCAGGCCGCAAGATCCAGTGGCTCGACTGATGCACACCATGGCTCTCGATTAAGCCCAGGCTGAGTTGCACAAGCGTTGCAGGCAAGGGTTTTCCAGAGGCCTTACTCAACAAAGACCTAAGAGCATTCCCTGCTCGTGCTTGCCCTTATTGACGCTGTAGCACCCCAAGTGCACCATGCCTATTCCAATCAATAAAAAGAGGTTCTTATGCGCCCCCATTTCCTGGCCATCATGGCCACTGCTTTTATCGCCCTGTTGAGTCCGGTTTTGGGACAGACCCAAGAGGTGAGTTTGAAGATGGTCTCAGGCTTTGCAGAAAACAGCATGTACGTTCAGCGCTTGCAGACTTGGATACAAAAAGTCAATGCCGAGGGCAAAGGCGTGCTGCAAATCAATTTTCTGGGTGGCCCCAAAGCCATCCCCACCTTCGAATTGGGCAATGCCGTGAAAACTGGCGTGGTCGATTTGGCCTTGAACACTGGGGCCTTCTACACCAATGTCATGCCAGAGGCAGATTTCCTCAAACTCACCCAAATCTCCATTGCTGAGCAAAGAAAGAATGGTACGTTTGAAGCCATCAACAAAGTTTGGAATGAAAAAGGCAACATGCAGTACTTGGGGCGGGTGGTTGAAAATCAGCCCTTTCACATCTACCTCAACAAGAAAATAGACAAACCCGATTTGACCGGTTTAAAAATTCGCATCACACCGGTCTACCGCGATTTCTTTCAGTCCCTCAACGCCAACGTCATCACCACACCTCCCGGCGAGGTCTACACCGCATTGGAGCGTGGCGTGGTGGATGGATACGGTTGGCCCATAGGCGGCATCTTTGATTTCAATTGGCAAGAAAAAACCAAATATCGAGTCGACCCTGGCTTTTACGATGCCGAGGTTTCATTGCTCATGAACTTGCCCGCCTATAAAAAGCTGACCCCTGTGCAACATGATTTTTTGGCCAAAGAAGTGCTGGCCTTTGAAGCCGACAATGTTTACTGGGCCCATTACACCAGTGAGGAGACTCAGCGCCAAGAAAAAGTTGGTATCCAAACCATCAAATTTGATGCCGCCACCACTGCTGCATTTCGCACCAAAGCCTACGAGGTGGCATGGGCCGCGGCGAGCAAACAAAGTCCTGAAGTGGCGAGCAAATTCAAAGGTCTCTTTGCCAAGTGATGAGTCGTTTTTCCAATTTATCAAAGGCATACGGGCGTTTATTGCAGGCATTGAGTTGGTGCGGTTTGTTCATGCTGTGGCTGATGATGATGGTGATTGTGCTGGATGTTTTTTTGCGCAATGTGCACATCCCCAACCTGCCCCAGGGTTTGGCTTGGAGCAACGAGTTGTGTGAGTTCTTGCTTTACTTGATCACCATGTGCTTGTCGCCTTGGCTCTTGCGCCAAGGCCAACACATCCGAGTCGACATCGCGCTCCAAATCTTGCCCAAATCCTGGGCCTACGCATTTGAGTGGCTCTCCGACTTGGTAGGACTCGCCTGCTGTGTGTTCATGGCCCACGAAGGGCTTCAAGCGACGCTTGAAAGCTACTACGCTGGGGCTTTGAGCATCAAAACCTGGGTGACACCGGAGTGGTGGTCACTTGCGCCCTTGCCCGTGACCTTTACTCTCCTTGGGCTAGAGATGGTTTTTCGCATGCAGCGCTTGCTCCACGGCCCTGTAGCCCCTAGGTCTGACGCCGTGAGTGCCGCATGAGCGACTGGGGTCAGGCCGCTTGGCTCATGCTCGCGGGATCAACCCTCATGCTGATGATCGGCATGCCAGTGGCCTTTACCTTCATTGGCGTGAACCTGATGGGCGCTTGGATCTACATGGGGCACGAACCCGGTCTCATTCAACTCGTGAGAAGCTCGGTCTCATCGGTCGCATCCTTTGCCCTGACCCCCATTCCCCTTTTTGTGCTCATGGGTGAAGTGCTTTTTCACACGGGCATTGCACTCAAAGTGATTGAGGGCATTGAGCATTTGATCAGCCGCATACCAGGCCGACTCGCCGTGGTCGCCGTGGTCTCGGGCACGGTGTTTTCTGCGATATCGGGCTCCACGATTGCCACGACTGCCATGCTGGGCTCTTTGATGCTGCCCGTGATGCTTGCCAGAGGTTACCACCCAACCTTGGCGAGTGGTCCGATCATGGCCATTGGGGCCGTGGACATGTTGATCCCCCCCTCGGCCCTCACGGTGCTGTTGGGCTCCTTGTCAGGAATTTCGATCTCCAAGTTGCTGATCGGCGGTGTGCTGCCCGGCATCATTTTATCCATCGCCTTTGTCATATGGATCGTGGTACGGGTGATGATCTCGCCCGAGCTGGCGCCCCATGACAACGCCGATGTCGCCCTCAAAGGTTGGCCACGCTACCGGCTTTTTGTCCTCTATGTATTGCCCACTTTGTGTATTTTCGGGGTGGTGGTGGGGGCCCTCGCCCAAGGCTGGGCCACGCCCACCGAATGTGCTGCATTGGGTGCTTTCGCCACCTTGGTGCAAGCCACGCTATTTAGAGTTTTGAAGTGGTCCTCGATGATCAAAGCACTTCAAGGCACGGCCAGTATTTCGGGAATGATTCTGTTCATCATTTTAGGGGCCACAACCTTTGCTCAAATCTTGTCTTTTTCAGGCGCCAGCACAGGATTGGTGCAATGGATCATTGGTCAAGGCTTGTCCAAGGACATGGTCATCATGGGCATGATGCTCGTGTTGATTGTGCTCGGCATCTTTGTCGACCAAGTCAGCATGATGATGATCACCCTGCCCATCTTCATGCCCTTGGTTCAAAGTCTTGGTATTGATGTCATTTGGTTTGGCATCATGTTCTTGATATGCATGCAAATGGGCTTGCTTTTGCCCCCGCACGGTCTATTGATCATGACCATGAGAGGCGTGGCACCATCGAGTGTTACGATGCTGCATCTTTACCAAGCCGTTGCACCCTACGTTTTTATGAGTTTGTTGCTGCTGATGGCGGTATTTTTATACCCCCCACTCGCCACTTACTTTCCAGCACTCTTGGGCTGATTTATTTTTCACGCTCTCAAGGCGTAGCAAAGCGCAAAGATTAAGGCAATTGGCGTGAACTTCACGATTACAATTCTTTCGAATTGAATTTCTTTGGAAGATGCATCATGCTATTGATAGACAACAAGACGGTCGAGAAAGTGCTCACCATGCGCGACTGCATCGATGCACAAGAAAAGGCATTTGCCAAGCTCTTGACTGGTGAAGCCATCGGCAGGCCTCGGCTCGACATGTACGTGCCTTGTGAGCGCGAAGATGGATACTATCGTTGGGGTTGTGTCGAAGGGGCCAATGACGGGATTTTTGCAGTGCGTTTAAAGTCTGATATTTTGGTATGGCCAAAAGATTTGGGCAGTGGCGGGTCTGAACAAAAGTATTGCATCGAACCCGGAACTTATTGTGGACTGGTGTTTCTCTACAGTACGCAAAATGGTCAGCCCTTGGCCATCATGAATGACGGTCATCTTCAACACATGAGGGTGGGTGGAGCGGCTGGCATTGGCACCAATTTATTGGCCCGTCAAAATGCGAGCACAGTGGGGATGATTGGATCAGGCGGCATGGCCCAAACATTTTTTGAAGCCATTCAGTGTGTGCGTGATATCGTGAGGGTCAAAGTTTACAGTCGCAACGCTCAGAATCGTCAAAAGTTTGCACTTGAAATGCAAAAGCGCTTTCAAATTGAGGTGCAGGCTGTTGACAGTCCACAAGAAGCGGTCAAGGGCGTGGACATTGTGGCCACTTGCACGGACAGCATGAACCCGGTTTTAGAGCCACAGTGGCTTGAACCGGGCATGCACGTGGTCGTGCTCACACCCCGCGAATTAAGTCCCAGTGTGATTGAGCGCTTTGATGTCAAAATTCAGCAAGGACGTGAAGATATGCCCATGCAAGAGTCAGCGCTCTTTAGAAAAGGTATCTCCGGCAGCCCAGGGGCCTACGTGGGTGGAACGCCCCTGGAGCAAGAGCGGTTGCCCAAGGCCAAGCACGCACGCATTCAAACAGAACTTTGGCCCACTTATACCGATGTGATTTCCGGCAAGGCCAAGGGAAGGACATCAGAGAAAGAAATTACTTTTTACTACACGGTTGGCAACTGGGGCGTGCAGTTTTCCTCTGTTGGTGGACTGGTCTACAAACTGGCAAAGGCCCAAGGTCTGGGCATGCCATTGCCCTTGGAATGGTTTACTCAAACGATTCGAAACTGAACCGTGAAAGCCCCTGGCCCGCGCACCCTCGACTCGTTAATCACTCTCCACATGGGTTTTGCGAATCACCGAGCCCCAACGTTCAGTCTCTTCGACGATGAATTTTTTAAAGCTCTCAGGTGAACCTCCCAGAGGCGTCACGCCATCTTGCCCCAAGGTATTGATCATCTCTGGGGACTTGAGTGTTTTGGTAATTGCCAAATTCAATGCATTGACAATTTCAGGCGAGGTTTTATTTGGCACAAACACCCCATACCAAACCCCAGCGACATAACCCGGAACAGTTTCAGCCATGGTGGGGACTTGGGGCAACAAGGGAAGACGCTCGGCAGAAGTCACCGCAATGGCTTTGAGTTGACCATTTTTTGCAAATTTCATCCCTGCGAGCAAATCCGTGAACGACAAGTCAACTTGGGAGCTCATCAAGGCCATGGTGGCTGGGCCCGTACCCTTGTAGGCAATGTGACGCAAATCGACATCGGCCAAGAGCTTCAAGAGTTGGGCCGACAAGTGACCCGTTCCACCAATGCCGGACGATGAAAAAGTCAATTGTCCCGGTTCTGACTTGGCCTTGGCAATGATTTGTGCCAAGGTGTTGAAAGGAGAATTGGGTTCCACCAAAAGAATGGCCGGGTTGTTGGCAATCAGACTCACCGCTTGCAAGTCCTTGAGAGGGTTGTAGGTCAATTTTTTGACCAAAAAGGGAGCAACCACAATGGGTGACGTTGACGCCAAAATGAGGGTGTATCCATCAGCTGGAGAGCTGACCAAAGCTTGGGTACCTACCACGCCACCGCCGCCTGGTTTGTTATCAATGAAAATGGACTGGCCCATGGTATTGGACAAATGACGAGCCAACAATCGACCCATGATATCGACTCCCCCGCCTGGCTCATAAGGGACAATCATTTTGAGAGGTTTGCTGGGATAACCGGCTTCAAGGGCTAGAGCCGTAAGCGCCAAGCCCGATAGAGTCAATAGCGCTAGGAGCCCCTTGGGGCTGATCAATGATTTCATGCGAGTCTCCAAAACTCAAAACCGTTTGGCAGTAAGACATATTGCAAGTGGTCACTTCTAAACAATGACCCATCTCAGTCGCCTAGCTTTAACCCTAATCCAATGAATAAAATTTCATGTGAAAATGATCAAAGTTTTTTTTCAAGCATGGCGACCAAAAGACTTTGTCTTTCATTGCGCAATCACACTGTCAGCTATTCTAACTTTGAGACCCTGAGAGGCGTGACCATTTTTCAAGAAATTGTCTAAACGCAAGCTTTTGCTCAACACCGAAGGAAAATTTCATGCGTCAACTTTTTATCACTGTATTGGTTTTAATCTTATCTGTATCGGCGCAGGCTGCCCAATACATGGATAAAACCGAATTCCAAGCCCTAAGGGCCTATTCACCCGGGGTGATCACTCAAGGCGGAAAGATCATCTGGGTCTCAGGACAAACTGCCTTGGTTGACGCCAATGGACAAGACATCAGCAATGATTTCGACGCCCAAGCCAAACAGGTTTTCCGTTTGATTGATCAAATCTTGAACAAGGCCAATGCCCAACTAGAGAACATTGTGCAAATGACTGTGTTTCTAAAAGATTCAAAAAATGGTGAAAAACTACAGCAAATTCGCAAAGATATTTTCCAAAATGGCAATTACCCTGCCAGCTCATTGATCACAGCCTCAGGTTTTGCCAGACCTGGGATTGAAATTGAAATCCAAGTGGTGGCAGTGATCAACGATGAGTGCTCGAAAGAGCATCTCTGCAGCCATTGACCATGAAAAACACTTATTTCAATGGTTTCACTTAGCAACATCAATGCCATGGGTTTTGATCAACTCTGTGCCCTTATCTGAAAACAGCAAGCTCAAAAATTCCTGTGCATTTTTGTTATCTCGTGCGCCTTGGCTCAACGCCACAGCATAATCCGTGTAGTTTTGGATATCGGGTGGCAGAGGACCCAATATGGTGATACCAGGAACTTGCAACAATTCACTTTTTTGGTGAATGGCCAAAACAGCTTCACCATTGACAAGTTTCTCAGCGACCAACCCACCTTGGACCAGCACGGCCTTGGCGCGAATTTGATCTAGCATGCCTTTTTTGCGAAACAAGTTCTCCAAATAGATGCCACTCGATCCTCCACTTGCAGGATCTATATAAGCGACATTTTTGCTATCTGCCAACGTTTTAAAAAACTCATCCACAGAAGCGATTTGGGGTTGAACTTGCCCAGCTTTGACGGCCACAGCAATTCCAACGCGCCCTAAGGGTCTGATGCTGGAGGCATCAATTTTTTGCGCAATCGAGGGATCCTTTAAAGCAGTGGGGGTCAAGACCACCACATCGAATTTTTCACCAGAAGCAATTCTCTTCAAAAGTACGCCAGCTGTTTCATTGTCCAATTGAACTTGAACTCTTGAACGATCAACAAAATCAGGAATTAATTCCACCAACACTTGCTTAAAAGTACCTGCGGTGAGTACTTTGATGGATTCAGCACTCATGGCTAAAGTATGAATGAGCAGCAATGCCAAGGTTGAAATAAAAACACGCATGTCAACATCACCCCTTGACGACCATAGATGGAATAATATCTGTAATTTTAGCAGCGCCCATTTGCTGCATGATGCCCTCAAATTCAGTCTTTAATATTTGAAGAACTTTCTCTACGCCTGGCTGTCCGAAAGCGCCAAGACCCCACAAATATGGCCTTCCAATGCCAACAACGGTAGCGCCCAAACTCATAGCTTTAAAAATATCGCTACCACGACGCACACCGCTGTCAAAGATGATCGGTATCTTTCCTTTGGTCACTCTGGCGATTTCTGGCAAACACTCAATCGCACCTCGACCACCATCCTCACTTCGCCCACCATGGTTGGAGACGTGAATGCCATCAACCCCATACTTCAAACACAGTTGAGCATCTTCCTCAGTCAAGATACCTTTGAGTACGATTTTCATTTGCGTGGTGTCACGCATTTGCTTGATGAAATCCCATGTCATATTAGAGGACTGCATACTTTTTACATTGGACATGTCAATGCCATCGAAATTGGGCCTTTCACTCGCTGAGCCGGGGCCATTGACGTGACAATTTGAACACGGGCGGGTATCGTGTTTCCTGAGACGGAAAAAAGTCTCTTGATTTCTTCCGCCGTTTCGATCAATGGTGATTTCTAAAACAGGTGCGCCAGCTTTTGAAACCCGAGTGACAACTTTTTTAGCGACTTCTAAACTTGAAGTAGCGTACAACTGATACCAAACATCGCCTTGCCTAGCTTCAATCGCGTCCTCAATGGAAGTGGATGCGGCACTGGACAAAACGTTTAAAAAACCACCATTTTTGGCTGCACGACACACCGCCAACTCGCCATCTGGGTTATAGGCTTTGTTGCCCCCGGTTGGAGACATGATGATGGGTGTTTTCCACTTTTTGCCCAAAAGGCTCACAGATGTATCAATGGAGCTCACATCTCTCAAGCGCCTTGGGCGCAATTGGTACTTTAGAAAACTTTGCCTATTCGCTCTTAAAGTCACCTCATCATCGATGCCAGCGGCCATGTAGCCAAAATGTGCAGGTGGTACATTCTTGTACGCAACGGGTTCAAAATCAAACACATTGATCGCCTCAGCGGGACTTTTGATCAGGTCATCGACTATATTGGTATTGGAGGTCCACACCATGGGGTCCGGACGACGGCCTAGTTCTTGAGAGAACAAAGACTCTGGCGTGCCCAATCCCAACAAAGGACTCGCCGCGAGCCATTTCATTAATTGTCGACGTTGATCATCTCTTTTTTGATGGGACATATTATCACCCTATGATTTATGAATTGAAGCGACATGGAGCCTTTTCATCATAACTTTTGTAGGAGATTTTTAATACAGGACCAAGGCTTTACATCTCATGGATTTCCCCTATTGGTTGGGCCCATTGCCAGCTTAAGGCTTTTGATCAATCGAAAGATCAAATGGTATAAAAGAAGGGGGCTTCAGTTTTAAATTCAATGCGCCATGACCAGTTGTGCCAAACGAGCACTGTCCCAGAGCAATTCCTCACTGCGGCCTTGGTGTGAGACCATCCCACGGTTGAGCACCATGACATTGTTTGTCACCCCAAGAGCCAATTTCATTGACTGTTCAACCAAAATCACCGTCAAGGATTCTTGAACTATCAAAGTCCTGAGCACCGAGAGCAGCATCTCTACAATCACTGGGGCCAAGCCTTCCATGGGTTCATCAAGCAAGAGAATTTCTGGATTGGTCATCAATGCTCTGGCGATCGCTAGCATTTGCTGCTCACCGCCTGAGAGTTGATTACCCATATTGGTTCGTCTTTCTTCTAAACGAGGAAACAATTCATAAACTCGCTTGAGTGACCAGGGACCTCTGCGCTCTGCGACCAATAAATTCTCCTCCACACTCAAGGAAGAAAATATGTCTCGGGTTTGTGGAACATACCCAATCCCCAACTTGGAGCGCGCATGAACAGGCAAATGCTCAATTCTCTGTCCCCGGTAAGTAATAGAGCCAGACTTTAACGTGGTGTGCCCCATCAAGGTGGCCAAAAGGGTTGTTTTACCCACTCCATTTCGACCCAATATGGCCAGAGAGTCACGCTCTTGTAGAGAAAAACCAATGCCTTCAAGGACTTGCGTGTCGGCGTAACCAGCATTCAAGTTTTCAACGACCAAGAGTGGTGTATTGGAGTTAGACATGTGGCTCTCCAAGATAGACTTGATGAACTCTTTTATCATTGGCCACTTCACTGGGCGAGCCTTGGCACAAAACCTCACCTTGAACCAAAACGGTGATTTGATTGGCAAATTTAAAGACCAAATCCATGTCATGCTCAATGATCATGATGGCCATGTCTTTGGGCAAAGAATCCAATGCTTGTAATATTTTGTCGGTTTCCATCGAGGGCACACCGGCTGCAGGCTCGTCAAGGAGCAAGACCTTGGGCTTCAAACCCAATGCAACTGCGATTTCAACCAAACGTTGCTTGCCATACGGCAAATCTTTCACGACAAGGCTCGCATCGTTCTTGATGCCCAGCAATTCAAGAAAAGAGTAAGACTCCTCAATCAATTTTTTATTTCTAATCGCAGGCTGCCAAAAGGATTGGGACGTGTGGTCCCTTTCAGATATTCCCAAAGCCACATTGTCCAAAACCGTCATTTTGCTGAACAAGGTGTTGATCTGAAATGTTCGACCCAAACCTTTGATCACGCGATCCGCTTGAGAAAAATGGGTGACCACATCTCCATCCATGAGCACTTCACCTGCACTTGGCTTGAGACGCCCAGTGAGCAGATTCACAAAAGTGGTTTTGCCGGCACCATTTGGGCCAATCAAAGCGTGACGGGCACCCTTTTCAAGTTTGAAGTTGATGTCAACAGCAACTCTCAGAGCACCAAAGCTCAAACACAAACCCTGAGTTTCTAAAGCAAGTGTCATTCAATGCTTCTTTTCATAACGGGCTAGGATTTGATCCCAAACCCCTAAGATTCCACCTCTGGCATAGAGGACTACCACAATCAACAAGACTCCAATGCCAAAATTCCAATATTCTGGAAACTGTTTGGCCAAATAGTCTTGTGCAATTAAAAACACAAAAGGACCGACAAAGGCACCATAGATTCTTCCCACTCCTCCCAAGATCAACATGACGAGCAATTCACCCGAAGGCTCAAACCCAAGGACATTCAAGCCTACAAATTGATTGGTTTGGGTGAGCAAAGCGCCAGCGACTCCCGCAACGAGGGCGGCAAATGTATAGACTTTGAGTTGACGGGCATAGACATTCACTCCTACAGCCAACATCCGAGCTGAGTTTTCACGAATCCCAATCATGGAAACACCAAGGGGGGAATAAATAATTCTTCGGATGACCCACCAACCGATAAAAGCCAAGCTCAAACACCACAGATACGCCGTTTTGCCATACAAATCAAACCTGAACATTCCAAGGACCGGTGAAATGGTCACCCCTGACAAGCCATCGGCGCCACCCGTGATCGATGTTGCTTTATTGGCCACTTCCAAGCAAAGCGCTGCAATGGCCAGTGTCAACATCAATTGAGTGAGTTTTCGGGTTCGTAAAATGACTGCACCTGTTAAGAGGCCCAATAGACCCGCGGAGAGTCCACTCACGAGCAGCAGACTCAAGGGCTCAGTTAGTCCATACTTGGATGCCAAAATACCGCAAACATAAGCCCCCACACCAAAAAAAGCAGAATGACCCAAAGTAATAATGCCAGAGTATCCCACGATGAGGTCTAGAGATAGGGCAAACAAGACATAAGTCCAAACGCGTGCACCCAAGGACAAATAATCAGGTAAAAAGAAGAACACCAAAGCCGAAATGACCCAAGGCAAATATTCTGAGTATCTGAGTTTGGGGTTTGCTTGAAATCCGATGAGTTGACTCATGATCTTTTTCCAAACAAACCCATGGGGCGCCACAATAAAAGACAAATGGTAGTCAAATAGATAAAAAATGAGCCCATTTCCGGGACCCAATATTTACAGGCCGTGTCGGTGATACCAATCAACATTGCAGCGACAAAGGGTCCCCTAAGACTGCCCAGACCACCGACGGACACAACAATGAGAAAATAGACCAACTGTTCCAATGGATAGGTCGGCTGTATGGCCACAATTTCAGCGCCCAATGCACCGCCTAGACCCGCCAAGCCGCTGCCGAGCGCAAAGGTCACACAAAAAAGTTTTTTGGTGTTGATACCAATGGATTGGGCCATGGCTCGATTGTCCACAGCGGCCCTGATCATGGCACCCCAAATCGTCTTTTCCAATCCAAACCACAGGCCTGTGATCATTAAGGATGAAAAAACAATCAAAAATACACGGTAAGCAGGAAAATCTCTTGAACCAATACTGATTTGCCCCTTTAAGTAATCAGGAAGCATCACGGGTTGCTGCAGTGTGCCAAACACGAGTCTCGCAGTTGCCACAGCAATGTAGATAATACCAATGGTCAAAAGCACTTGCTCGAGTTCTGTGGCGCCGTATAACTTGGAATAAAGCCATCGCTCTAGAAACACACTGATAACGGCCACCAGCAAAAAGGATAAGAGCAAGGCGATCGGGAACGGAATATTGAAACGTGCAAGCGACACGATCAAAACATAACCCCCCGCCATGGCAAAGACGCCATGGGCGAGGTTGGTAAACCCCATGAGTCCCATGGTCACCGACAGGCCCACAGAAATGACATAAAGAATCATTCCATAGGCCAAGCCATGAAAAGCAACGCTTACAAGAGACGAGAGGATGGAGTCCATGTGATCTAATTAAAGGGACTTCACGCAATCTTTCTCTGATCGAACGCCATCATTTTTTCTTGTCGGCTTCTTTCATGGGATCTTTGATCCCGGTGCTGATGGTTTCTATCTCGACATTGGCCAATTTCCCAGCCACTTTTCTGACTTCACGCAAGTATTCTGGATTGATCACGTCTCGGGTCTCTGGGTCAATGGAAACAGTTCCTCTTGGACTGGTGGTACTTTTCCAATTTTTTAACAGTTCCATGGATTTATCAGGATCGATTTTCCCATTTTGCTCACGTATGGCGTGAAAGATTGCATCCATGGCGTCCCATGCACCCACGACCATAAAACCAGGATTTAAATTTTCACCATACTCTTTTTTATATGCTGCGACAAAGGCTTTGTTGGCAGGCCGGTCTGACGCTGCCGAGTAGTGATGAACTGTGTTAACGCCCAAAGTGACATCACCCATGCCTTGAAGCTCTTCATCGGTCACGATGTCACCTGTGCCGATAAATTTAATGCCTGCTTTTGGCAAGTCCAAATCAGCATAGGCCTTCATCATGCCTGTAGCAGCTTTACCGGCTGGATTAAAGCCAAAAATCACATCGGGCTTGGCGTCCTTGATTCTTTGGATAAACGGCACAAAATCCGGGTTGGCAAAAGGAATGCGGACACTGCCGACGATTTCACCACCACCCTCTTTGAATCCTTTGATGAAACCCTCTTCAGCTTCGTGGCCTGGGGCGAAGTCAGTGACCGCCGTGTAAGCTTTTTTATATTTTTTAGCCGCCCATTGACCCAATGGATAAGCAGACTGCCAAAGCGTAAAAGAGACCCTGGCCATGTAAGGCGCGTTGGTCATGATCCTCGCACCGGCAGCGTTCATACTGACATAAGGCACCTTGGCTTCGGTAGTCAAAGGGGCAATGGCAGCCATGTTGGGAGTCCAAACAAAACCTGTTAAAAAATTGACTTTATCGCGAACAATCAATTCCTGTGCTACGCGTTTGGCCACATCAGGAATCGCACCCGTGTCGTCACGCGTGATCACCTCAACTTTAACGCCTGGGGGCAATTTGTCCCCGTTGAGTTTCATGTAGAGTCTGACCCCTTTGTCCAATTGGTCACCTTGTGCAGCACCAGGGCCGCTAAACGTGCTTAAGAAACCAATTTTTACAGTTTGAGCCTGTGCGGATGTGGCCAAGGACAAGGCTACACTCGCCGACAAAATAGACATCAGTAAACGATTTAGCTTCATGAAAATTCCTATTAAAACAATACCTTCAGGGCCATCCTCAAGGATTGAGCAGAGTCTAACAAAAACGGCGTCCCCACCAGCGATATTAGAAATATTAAAAAATACATTTAAGGGTTTACCCTTAAATTAATCCCTTATAGTGGGCTCGTAAGCTTATGAATATTTATCGATCAAAGACAACACCAATTTTGCACACTCATCTCCATGGCTTGCCGCAACGTGATACGAGCCCAAGTGATCCATGAGTCTCACCGCATCTTCTACAAGCTCGTCAAGAGACCAACAATGATCCGTGGGCATGGGTGTCAAGGCGCCAAACCCTCGCATGCCGGGACAAATCACCCGAAAACGGCGAGCCAAGTGAGGAATCCAGCTAAACCAAACTTCATGGCTCTCGGCATTGCCATGTAGCATCAAAATAGTTTCACTGTCAGACCAAGGATCCGAAAAATCATGATCAGAAAACTCAATATTCACCGAGTCAGAAAGCCTAAAAATTGGCATGCTTGGTTTACTTTTTGAGCATTACTTACCAGCGATTTCAGCTCGATCCAACTATTCGGCAGTCATCCCTGCCGTTTTAACCAATGCACCCCATTTGGCAGTCTCAGCTTTGAGGAAAAAGCCCAATTGATCAGGATCCATGTACATCGGCTCAGAACCTTGCTTCAATAAAACAGCACGGACTTGAGGGTCATTGGTGATTTTTTGAACTTCTTGAGACAATTTTTTGACCAAGCTCTCGGGGGTTTTTGCTGGAGCAAACAAACCAGTCCAAGAATTAACTTGGAACCCAGCAAGTCCTTGCTCTTCAAAGGTGGGTAAATTGGGCAGTAAATCTGAACGTTTTGACGTTGCGATACCAATGGGTTTTAATCGTCCAGATTTAATATATTCTTCTAAGGCAGTGAATCCAGTACAAAAGACCTCAACACGGCCACTGAGCAAGTCCGTCATTGCGTCTGCAGCGCCTTTATAAGGAATGTGCGTCATTTGAGCACCACCCAAGGCCTTGAACAATTCCCCACACAGATGAGGAGTTCCACCAACACCAGAAGACGCGAAATTCAATGCGTTGGATTTTAGTTTGGCCAGCGCCAACAATTCTCTTGAGTTGTTGGCCGGTACGTTTGAATTGACCACCATCACGTAAGGCGTACTGGCAAACATGGCCACCGCAGAGAGATCTTTGATCGGGTCATAACCCAAGTTTTTATAGACATTGGGACCCACGGCCAAAGGTGCCGCAACACCTACAAGCAAGGTGTATCCATTGGCAGGCGACTTGGCAACAAACATCGAGCCCAAATTACCACTTGCACCGGGACGATTTTCAGGAACCACTTGCTGGCCTATTTTTTCAGATAATTTTTTCGCCAATAAACGGCCCAAAATATCGTTGGTACTAGAACCTGCCGGATACGGAATGACCAAGGCAATCGGATGGTCAGGGTATTGCTCGGCAATGGCAAAGGTTTGAATGAGTAAAAAAACTAGGCAAAATACCCTCTTCAATCCAGCACTTAAATACCGTGGGCTCATGATTGCTAAGAATGTTGGGTTAGAAATTGTAAAACCTCAGCAACAACGGCGTCTGGCGCCAAAAAATGAATCCCATAGTCATAACCATCCAATTCAACCAATTTGGATATGGGTAACAAATCTCTCATTTCCGCCATGTGACTGCGGCGTCGCTCTGTGCATTTACTACCCACAATCAAAAGCGTGGGAACCTTAATTTCCTTGAGCCTAGGGGTCAAATCAACATGCGCAAAGAGCTTAAATGCAGCAATCGCCATATATGTTGGTGTTTTGGCCATTTCAATGGGAACCCATTCTTCCAAGCCCTTGGGTGCATGACTCAAATCCATTCTATAACCCAATGTCTGCTTACACCATTCAGCAACACCGAATTTTCTCAGTGCAGCCGCTTGATCAACCTCTCCTAGAGCATAGGTGGAAATGGTTTCATTACCCATCTTTGCTGCAGTATTCAAAAGTGTTATGGAAGAAATTCGACTGGGGTGTTCTAAAGCGGCCACCAAACCCAGTGCACCACCCGTGGACTCACCAACCCAGTGTGCTTTTTCAATGCCCAAAGCATCCAATAGACCAATGGCATCTCCGGCCAACATTTCGGGTGTAATGACTGAATCTTCAGGCGGTTTGGTGGTATCCCCATAACCCCGCGCATCAAGACTTAAAACCCGATAATGTCTACCCAGCAATATATGCCAGGCTTTCCAAAATTCAGTATTTCGACAATACCCGGGATAAAGAATGAAGGTTTCAGGCTCCATTGTGCTCCAAGGGTCGGTAAAGTCAGACAGCTCGTAGTGAATATTGATATCCCCAACTTGGATAAATGTTTTATTTTTTTTCACCATAATTAACCTCAATCAAAAAACAACCCTACACATTCGTATTCCAAAACACGCATAGTCAATTCTAGAATGCGCGTAGACAAGAATAAAGCATACATTTTCACGACAGAGAATTTCCACGCATTTGTTAGCGCCTTCGTTCTCATAGACCTCTAGAATATCATAATCACAACTTTTTTATATTTTTAAAGCTTGAACTTGGCTTGATGTCTTTTGGGTTTTAGTGGAGTCAATCAAATCAATTTTGCTTAAACTTGTCCGCCTTATCACGAAAATCTATGGCAGTATGGATCGAGGTGAGTTTTAAAAATATTTATGAAGTATCGGCAAAAGGATTTGCTTAACATGAACAACTAAACACGATAATTTAGATAAGCATATAAGACTAGGTTGTGTGTGATGGAGTTTCGCGGAGTCGAACCGTGGGCCTGTGGATTATGATTCCATCGCTCTAACCGACTGACCTAAAGCGCCGAGTCGCAAATAATAGCGGGACTTGGAGAGCGAGGGGTGGTGTGTTTGAGACAGTGCGAAACCACTGAATTTTCAAGTGACTTAGCAAGGGTCAGCACAGTCTACATTTGTTTTTGATTTTGAGTGGGTGCGACCGTGCTTAAGGGCTTGGAGAGGGTATACAGCCTAAGCTATTTAATTTTTGACTCAACATGCTTTGCAAATCGATTCAATATGGCTTGCCATCCTGCCTCTTGCTGTTCAGCAGGGTGCTCAGATTCTGGTTCGAATGCAACGTTCACAGTTACCCCATCAGGGCTTTGTTTGAATTCAACCGTTGCAGTTCGTTCGCCAAAAGTGTATTCAATCACTTCAAGCGGAATGATTTTTGTGTAGGTACCTTCAAAATCAAATCCAAAGCTTCCATCTTTTGCTTCCATGCGTGAAGAAAAATTTCCTCCAACACGCAAATCAACATGAGACGCAGTGGTATGCCAATCATCCGAAGCCGCATTCCTTTATATCTTCTGGATTGGTGTAAGCATCCCACACTGTTTCTATAGGCGCATTGATAGTGATTCTAACGATGATGGTCTGTTTGGCAAAGTGCGGTTGGAATGGAATAATAAATCGTGTTTAATAAATTGCACATACCCGCGTTTGTATTGGAGAGCCGAAGATCCGGAAATAAATTGGTCGCTCTTCACGGATTCGAACCGCGGACCAGTGGATTATGATTCCATCGTCCTAACATTTGCAACAGTTGGATGAGAATTGAGCTCTCGCTCCTTTTTAAGCTGTTCTGCTGATCGGTAGACAATTTTTCCGTCCACTAAGGTCACAATTTGTGTGTTGGTTTGAATAGCTAAATCTACAGCTGATTGACCTGCTCTTAAAATTGCATCGAAGGATCCAGCCAAATCGGGATCTTTAGATAATCGAATGTCCTTAGTGTTCATTGGCGCTCCAATCTATTAATTTTGGTATGTCTACGTCACCGTCATAGATAACCCAAGAATCAACGATTAACTTGAAATTTTCTAAATTTCTTAGACCAGAAGTAAATCGACGCAAAATCGTTGCATGAGGAATGTCATGTCCGCCCTGTTTCACACGAGATTTGACTCTTTCGATCGCTAAATCAGATGCGCTTAACTTAATAAACCAAAGCTTCACGGTGTATCCCAAATTTTGCCAACGCTTTATTTGGGTTAAGTAATGAACACCAGACAAGGTTGTTTCAAATGCAAAATTATGGCCGGATAAAGATACTGCTTCTATCTCACTCAGCATTATTCTTCCAGCTTTAAAAGCCGCCAAATCCGGATTAAAAGGTGAAAGACCAGCTGCAATAAGGTCAGCATTTATAAACTGATAAGTTTGGGCTTCTTTGGGGAGAAAGTTTCGCGCAAAAGTCGTTTTACCAGCCCCGTTAGGACCTGCAATTATTATGACTTTTTTCATCGGATTAGCATTTCAGTAGAAAGAGCCTATTATCCGGAGGAGTATATTTGGTGGCGCTTCACGGATTCGAACCGCGGACCTGTGGATTATGATTCCATCGCTCTAACCGACTGAGCTAAAGCGCCGAGCCTCAAATTATACAGTTAAATTATTCTGCTTTTTCTAAAACCTTGAAGCAAAAAGTTCTCACCGTAAACAAAAAATACATCCTACCCTACTATTACGCTGACGAACCGCGCTAAACGCTTTGAGTGGCGTTGTATGTATTTTAGCTATGCCTGTCTGTCACCAACTCCAAATTACGCAACAAGATTACAGACGGTGAATGTTTTGCTGTCCTTAACATACAAACCAAACTGAGTCGTCAACTGTTCAAATCATTTAAGCAATTCAATTAATTACTCATGATCAGCAAAATATATATAAATGGTCATGTTAAAAATTCAGTTATTAATCGACCTTATTTTTCAATCAAAAAATCATTGCAATTGGCTTGTCAACGATTTAATTTTTCAAATCCGAGACTAAAAGTCAGTTCATAGATTTTTTGAGATTGATTGAACATGTTCTGCTCAATAGAGATTCCAAGTCTCTTGTAACTTTTGTGCAATACTCTCCATAAAAATTAACTATTGAACAAAACAAGACCTTGTTTTTATCCAAAATATCCATTCCGAGTCGAGCAACTTTATCAACGTTCATCCCAACCCATTTATTAACATTTAAAATACTTGGTCTAGTTTCTTTTAAAAACAAGTTAAATCACAAATATTTAGAACTTTAATACTAAATAAAGAGATATATCAAACAGTTTCACTGAAATTACATCAAAAAGAATTACAATTAATGTGGTTTTGATCCAATAATATTCATTTAATTTTGACAAAGGTGATCTCAAAATGGCAACGTATCCAATTGTTCAAGATACCGCGAATATCAATAATAATCTTGTAGCTCGTTCAGAGCCAACTAGAGCCAATGATAAAAGCACCAATATACACATTGGTGAAGGCGTGTCAATTACGGGCTCAATAACGCTATCAGGTCATGCAACCGTGAACGGAACAGTGGACGGGGAATTGAGAGCTGGCAGTCTAGAAATTGGAAGAACCGGACAAGTAACTGGTAAAATTTTCGCCAACAGTATTAGCGTTTCGGGTATTTTAAAAGACGAGATCCATTGCCGCGAGCATTTTCAAATCAATGCGTCAGGCCAAGTGACTGGCAATCTTGAGTACTCTGAAATTGAAATCGAGAGGGGCGGTAAATTTATCGGTGACATGAAAGAAATTAAAAAATAATTCATAACATCTATAGTCGATTATCAACCGCTTAAAGCTTTAGAGTAAAGCCAACTCTGTCTTTACGCGTTTGAAAACCGAGTACCACTGCCCTAGGGATGATTGTCTCAAAAGCTGCGTATTTGGGTACCATAGGCATTGCTCTCCATCGTCAAACCACCGCCAATCGGCATTAAAAGGCAACATCACAAGTGTTTGTTTGCCGATGGCACCAGCAAAGTGAACAGTTGAATTATCGATTGATAAAACCAAGTCACATGCATTGATGAGCGAAAGCAAGGAATCTATATCTTTAAAATTATCAATTGAATCGACGGACTGAATTTCTACATCGAATTTTTTTCTGATCTCATTAATTTCCTCCTTTACATCTCCATACTGAAGACTGACAAAATCAATTTTTACGCCTTTTACTGTTTCAAAAAACTTCTCTAAACATATTGTTCGATCTTTGCCTGTTGTTTGACTTTTTGTAGTCCAACTGATACCCACCAAGGGATTCGACCTCTTAAGTTTTGCGCGCAATTCATTCGATAAATTCGTGTTGACTTTTAAATAAGATTTACGCCAAGACATAAACGATATATCACTATCAAAAAGGTATTGAGGCAAACTACCAATAGGCAAATGACAATCGTAAGTTTTTTCATCCAACACGATGTCTGAAGAGTAAAACTCCAACTCAGGAAAAGAGCGACGGTATATTTCCAATCCTCGGGGGTCAACTTTTACTTTAATGTGTGAAGACAATTGATGAGCTTGAGATAAGAAAACAGAGAACATGAACTCAGTTCCTATCCCCTGTTCAGACCAAATTAGCAAACGTTTATTGTCATCACCAACTTTCCATTGTGGAAGCGTCGTATTCAAGTAAGCCGTTTTAAATTCTGCACCACTCCAGCGAAATTCATATTCAACCCACCCTTGGTTGAACTTTTTCATGTGAAGCAATAAGAGCGCACGGTTCCAACGCAAAGAATCTGAAGACGCCTCTAATTCAAGAGCATGGTCATAGTTTTCTAAGGCCAGGTCGAATTGATTGAGTTCAACGAGTATATTGGCTTTGTTCACATAAGCCAAAGAAAATAAGGGGTCAAGCCCAATGAGCTCATTGATTTTTTCAAGGGCCAACGCATGCATCTTTAAATGGCGCAAGACAATGCCATACTGATTCAAAGACTTCTGATCGCACGATTTGAAAGCCAATCCCTTTTCTATCTCTAACTTAGCATCATGATAATTATGCAACTTGCACAATATAATAGATTTATTTAAATAACAATCAATATAATTTTCATCAATTTTTAAAACTTCACTGTAAGCCTCTAACGCACTTGTATATTGATAATTTTTTTCAAGCAATACAGCTTTATTAAAAAATGCTTCTTTGTAATTTTTTTGATTATAAATTGCAAGATCATAGTTGTTTAAAGCATTGGCAACTAGATTCAACGATCGATAAACGTTTCCCAAGTTGAAATAAAGTGGCCCATGATTTTGCTGATACTTTAACGCTTCAAGATAATACTCCAAGGCCAACTGATTCTCTTGCAAAATTTCCGCAATAATACCTAGATTAACGTATGCTGGAAAAAAATCTGGTTTGGTTGATAAGCAACTCAAATAGCTGGATCTCGCATTTTTAAAGTCAGATAAGCATTGAAGTGAAATACCTTTGTTGTAAAAAGCCTCAGCAAAATCTGGGTTTAGCGCAATGGCTTTATCAAAATTTTCAACAGCTAACGAATACATTTTCAACTTTTGCTGTAACAAGCCTAGGTTATTGAAAACGATTGGATTGGTTGAATTGATATCAACTGCTTTGAGCAATAGATCGAGCCCTTGCAGATCCAGACCCATCTGCGTATATAACATCCCAAGCAACTGCAAAGCGTCAAAATGGTGTGGCTGTTTCAACAATATCGATTCGTATATTGTTTTTGCATTTTCAAGACGCCCAGCTTGATGATGTGAATGTCCAACAAGCAATTCGTCGTTGATAGTCATCCCCAAATTTGAAGTCAACGGGGTCATTTATTACAGGCCATAAAGTATTATTGCTGCCATTGCTCCAGAAAGGCAAGTCGACAACATTCCAACCAGTAAAGCTCTTGCGCCCATATCGACAATTTGTTTTTTTCTATTGGGTGCCATGGCACCCAATCCACCAATCACAATTCCTAAACTTCCAAAATTGGCGAATCCACAAAGCAAGTAAGTCAACAATACACGACTTTTATCATTGAGGGCACTCACTGGTAAATTAGATAAATTTAAATAAGCGATGAATTCATTCAACACCAACTTTGTGCCTAATAATTGGCCTGCAAGAGCACAATCTTGCCAGTCGATCCCCAATGTCCAAGCAAAAGGTTGCATCAACCAACCCACCACTCGCTGAAGCGTAAGGGGATGACCAAAGACGTTGGGTAGTAATTCCAAAAGATTATTGACCAAGGCCACCAACGCCACCAAAACGATCAGCATAGCAATTACATTGGCCAAAAGTTTTAGCCCTTGGAAAGTACCATCACTGATCGCATCCATCAAACTTGATCGGCAGTCGTGTTCAAAAGATGTGTTTTTTTCTGAATATTTATTTCTTTGAAGGAAAATTGACTTTATTGATTCAAGTAAATCGACTTTATTGTGTTCAATTTCAACTTGCTCCTCAACTGTGTGTGGCACTACGATCAGACCCAGCATGACAGAGGCTGGAGCACTGATCATTGATGCAATCAACAAATGTGAAATGGCACCTGGAACACTTTGCTGTAAAAATGTGGCATATAAAACGAGAACCGTTCCAGAAATAGTTGCCATTCCAGAACTCATCACGATGAATAATTCCGAGCGATTCATCTCTTTAAGATATGGCCTCACCAACAAGGGCGCCTCAACCATACCCACAAATACTGTCGCGATTGTCGCGAAACTGGTTGCGCCACTGAGCTTAAAAATTCTACTCAGACCCCAAGCAAAAATGCTCACCACGATTGGCAATATACGCCAATAGTAAAGTACTGCTGACAATGCGCTAAAGATCAAAATCATAGGTAGAGCTTGAAGCCCTAGAATGAAAGACCCACCCTTGTTGATTTCATTAAATGGCAATGCTCCGCCTCCGATATAACCAAAAACGAGGGAGGTTCCCGCAATTGTCGCTTTTTGAATTGCCAAAACAACATCATTTAATCGTAAAAATATATTTTGAACTTCTGGTGTTTTAAGCAATAACAAGGCCAAACCGAATTGCAAAGTAATGCCTTTCATGATTCCGACAGGCAAGAAACACTGTCGATTTTCAGAAACCGCATAGGCGATCAATAAGATCAACGTTATACCTATCAACGGTTGAATCAATGACATCTTTATCCCTATAGAAAACAGTCTTTACAAGTTGTATTTCTCAGATTATCCCTGTATTTTGGAAAACCTAAAAAACACCGAATGATCATGACTAGTTGAATCATGATTTTCTAATTGAACTTTATTACATGAATTATATTTATGCCTTTTTACAGTGTCGGGAACTTGACATAATGCCTTAAATTTGTTCAACTTGTCTTTGGCTCTTTTGATTCTTTCAATATCAAATAGACCAAAAATCTATTCGACGTTCATAATGAGGTGTTCATCATGCTGTATAAAAAAATATTTCTTCTATCCAATTTTTTACTCGGCCTTGCTCTTATTACCAATAGTGAGTTTTTGCTGTCTCAAACTCAAAAGGGCAGCTCAATTGTTCAACCAGCATTGGCGATTCCAGCAGCATCGAATCCATCCAACTTATCCAACACCACCCAACCCGCCTACAACGGCTACCAACCGCAAATTAGGATCGATGCAAACCAATTGATCAATGCTCAAAATCTAAAACAAGAAAAAAAACTTCCCCCCGACCTCAATAAAGACTATTCTGGCACCGCTCCCAACAACACAAGGATTGGATCAAATGGCAACTACATTGATAATTCAAGTTCAGAGCAAATCACTTCCTCAGGATTGATTTGCAAATCTGACCGAAATTCAAAAAAATGCAATTGAATCTGCTTTTATATATCTAGGATCAAGATTATTTTTCGAAAGCATCTTCTTGATTCCAAGGTCGGAAATATAAAATTACACCAGAAGTCGCAAAGATAAATGAGATCCAAACGGCAGCTATCCCCTGGGCATAATCAATCACTCTGAACAAGTTATAGAGGCTCACCAACCACAAGATGACCAATGTTATCTTTTGTACTATTTGTTTTTGCCAATATTTCTCTGATTGAGCTGCGAGTTTTAAACCGCTCAGCCCTCCCAACCAACCAACACAGGCTCCAGCCAAAACATCATAGGGCCAGTGGGCACCAACCATTATTCTTGACAATCCAATCAAAAAGGCAATTAAAATAATCAGCCATATAACAGTTTTTTGTTTGTTTTTATTTTGAAAATCTAAAGTCATCACAATAGCACTGGCAGCTGCAAATGCAGTAATGGTGTGACCTGACGGGAAGCTATTGCTTGTCAAAACAGGCCCTAATAAAGTGAAGTCTAAGCTCGCCTTCAAATCCGCTGGTCTTGGTGCGTCGAATGCATGTTTCAATAACACCGACATAAGGCCACCCACTGGAATGGCCAATATGGCAGCAAATATTGCTTTTGGGCTGTGACGCATCATCGGCAAAATCATGGGCCACAAAATGGATGTATCACCCATTAAGGTCAATACGCACCAAACGCTCGGTGCAATATATTGGGAATAACCATTGATATCAACAAATAAATTTTGATTGAAAGGTTTGATCCAAATTTGAGAACCTATTGTGATTGACAAGAAAACCAAGCTCACCATGACTTGTCGTTTAAAGTTAATCCTTCTGACCGGACTATTCAATTCATAATGATAATCCTGGACTTCAATCATATTTTTTAACGCTTTCTTAAGAAAAGTTAATTTGATTGCCAGTTTGTGCATTGCAAAAAATTAAAATGCGCAATTTGCCTGCCCATTCGAAAAATGGGCATTTGTTCCAATAAATGGCACGATTCAAATTCAGGACCTGACACGGGTGGGTCATATGTCATCAAAGACCAATCCAACAAGATCACATCTTCGTGTGGCTTGATGGTCCCAAACCACAAATCGAACTGATCGTGATGACTTTGAATCACTTTAACAGGCATCGGTCTAGCATACCAAGCGACTCGACTTGCAAGGGTCCAATTCATGACGGCAAGAGTATTGACTCGATTTTGATTGGCCAGTTCTATCGCTCTTTTTGCAGCTTGATCCCAGCCAATTAAATCGGCAAAGGGATTGGGTTTTGATGATGTCGGCTTTTCACCAGCTAGGCTAATGGCGGCCTGCCCCTTTTCATCACCAAACCCTCCTGAAAAAATCAAACCTAATAAACCGAACAAACAAAACACTTGAAAGCTTAAAATACTCAACCAAATTTTCGGCTTTCTTTCCTGCCATTGATCCAGGCCCAAGGCCCCCAAAGGTATCAACGCCACATAAGCAGGGGCCATCCAGTGAGGCAAGGTACTTCCTCGACCTGCCAAAAAAATTAACAGCAGGGCTGTAGGCAATCCATAGGCTAAAGTGAACATCGAAACGCTCAGAGCGTCAGACTTTTTTTCAATTGTGAACTTCTTTGAAGTCTCTTGACCAATCGATTCGTGATTATTCTTTTGAATCTTTCCTAGTTTAAATATGAAAGCAACGAAAAGCAAAGGGCCAAAAGCCAACATCAATACCAATAGATACAAAATACTTTTTCGAACTTGCCAGGACTGTGAGCCTGAAGCATGACCGAATTGATAAACAAAAGAACTCCATTCGTGTTTGAAATTCCAGTAAATAATGGGTGTAATCAAAAGAATAGCAATGATAAAGGCCAGCCAACATCCTTTTTCTTTGAGTAGTTTGAGCCCATGAGCGTATAAAAGTACAAAGGCTGCAGAACACGCAAGTAAAACTGCCGTGTATTTGGACAGGCCACTAAGTCCCAATAATATGCCAAGTCCCACCCATTGTTGAAGTTCTGGCATTCCATCTTTATGGGTCATCTCCCAAGTCAACAACATTATTGCGCTCACCAATGGCAACAACAAGCAATCCGGTACCAGTGCAAAGCCCAACAGGTTCAACAATGGTGAAGTCACCCATAGAACCAGTACACTACCAACACGATGGTGCTGTTGCGGCAAGTCGCTTGTTTTGTTCTCGCCGCGTAAAACCAGATCATTTCTCAATCTATGATACAAAACAATAGACAAGTAAAGGCCCATCGTCCAACTGATCATGGGTGCCAACCTCATGACCAGATCAGTCTGACTCCATTGCAAGAAGAACCACTGCAGCCACCCCACCATGGGCGGATGGTCATAATAACTCCAGTCCAAATGCGTTGCATACAAAGCGTAATGGGCTTCATCCGGAGAGAGGTGCACTGACAAGGCCAATATGATGTGCAACAGGATAACCAACAAAAACAACCCTTTCTCCAAGGGTTGTAAATGAATGGACTTGTACAGCATCATGGATTAAGCTTTGACTTGGGTTTTTGGTGAATCTTGAGGTTCAAGTTGTCTCATTTTTCAACGGGTAAACTATTTAATTCTTTTTGTTTTGCGTTTTTTTGGCCAAACAATCAATGATGTTGCCACATAATTCCAAATTACACCGACCAAAATACCCGCCAAGCCTGAGAATACCCAGTATCCGTATCCTTTGTAAATAAAAGAAGCGACTCCCACATTGGCTACCGCGCCAACGCTACACGTCAGCATAAATTTGATCAACCCAATATACCAATCTAAACCACTCAACTTTTGATCTCTATAAGTCAAGATATTGTTCAAATAAAAATTAAAAACCATCGCACCGAAAACCGCACAAACTTGCGCCTGAGTGAATATCAAGTTCAGAACATTCAAACTCACTCCCAAAATACTCAAATGCACCAGCACGCCCAATGAACCAATGATGCCGAACGAAATTAAAGATGCAGGAATATGAGAGCCTAATTTTTTATCGATCAACAATAAAAAATAATCCCAAATGACGCGTTGATCAAGTTTGCTTTCGCCGGAATGACGTTCACGAAATTGGAATGCCACTTCTTTGAACACGAGTGGCTTGGGCGCTGAGGCAACAATATCCAAAAGTATTTTGAAACCCATGCTCGATAGGTTTGCAACGCAAAACTCAAAGGCTTTGCGTTTGATCATAAAAAAACCACTCATTGGGTCTTTAAGATTGACCCCCAAGAGTTTTTGACTCAATTGTGTTGCCCAACGCGACGAGGCTTGTCTTCTTTTGTCCCAGTCGCCCACACCACCGCCTTCCATATACCGGGTCCCCACAACCAAATCAACTTCTTCGTGAGTCATGATATCGAACATGATGGGCAACAGAGATTCATCGTGCTGCAAATCTCCGTCCATTACCGCCAGATAATTTGCACTGCTTGACATCATGCCCTCGACACAAGCACTTGAAAGTCCTCGCCGACCGATACGCTGTATGCATCTGATTTGTGGATCCATCTGAGCAATGGCTTTGACTTTTTGAGCCGTTCCATCGGGTGAGTCATCGTCAACAAAAATGATTTCCCAGCGCACCTCTTTCATAATTCCTCGAACACGCCCGATGATTTCTTCAACATTGTCAACCTCATTGAATGTGGGCACGATGACAGACAACTGCACGCCCTGTAATTCCTCCAAGGGATGAACGCTCAGCTCAGACGGATTGGATAGGGATGGCATTGTTGGTGTATTCTCTGTATGCAAAAAACGGTTACTCTCAAGCTCGGATCATGCTCAATATTTGACCTTTCTAGTCTTGCGTCTCTAGCTTCCTATTGTTTAGACTTTTGGATCAGAAGATTGATATCACACTGCATCAAATGACCCATAGGTCTGCCCAAAAACGACAACGCCTAGGCTTGTGCAATGTGACATTGCTCAAGGCCTAGGCGCCTGAATCAAGAGATCTTAGGCTTTTTTATTGTAAGCGCTACACCATCCATTGGCAGACACTTGTTTACCAGCAAACAATGGGCAGGGGCCTGCTGCATCTGTGGGCTTGCCTTGGAACAATGCACAGTTTTTGCAAGCTTGTGATTTATCGTGCTTTGGAAATTTTCCAGCGTCGACCTTGCTAGTGTCGCTTTTATAACCCAAAGCTGATGCTTGGGGATCATTCTCAGCCACAGTGGCCTGAGCAAAAACCTGGCCACCGGCCAAAGCTGTTCCAATGAGGGTTAAATTGATGAAAAATTCTCGACGTGATGCCATTGCAATGCTCCTAAAAATTGATGCAAAATTAACGAAAATATAATAACAAAAATCAGCACACCGAGATAGACCTCAGAGCCAATCGGGCTATTGTAAAACTAAAAAAAATATTCTACCTCACCGACTTCACAACGTTTGTAAAGACTCGATGGAGGTTCATTCTTTGGTCTGACTCGGCACTTGATTGGACGATAAATTGTTCGTTGTATTGCTGGGTAGCGTTGCTGGTGAGCTGAGTACAGAGGCGTTTGAATTGGCTGAAACGTTATTCACTGAAGAAGAGTTGGATCCCAAGTTTGTCGGCTTTGCACTGGGAGCCCCCGCAGAAGAAAGATTTTGCATTGCAGGCCCGTCTGGCGATTTAGGGGCTGCATTCGGCGTGGGGACCGGAGAGGGCATTTTGCTGAGCGCCATAGGACTGGTGCCAGGGTTGGCGGCCGATGAAGGCGGGGATGTCGTCAAAGCATTTGGATTTTTCCCGCCCTCCTCTACTGATTCCAAGGCGGGAGCTTCAACCAAAGGCACAGGCACAGGGTCCTGTGTGATAGAAGACTCGACATTGGAATTGGAGATGAAACCTGCGTTCTTCAATAAATCCACAAAGTCATCTTTGGCCTTGGGTTCAACAATCAAGACCAGGCCCAATAAAACCAATAGAAACAACAAAGATTTAGCGCCAAAACCCATCGATGACTTGGCGTCACTGGAATCACTCAAAGAGCTTTCGTTGGAGGGCATGGACAAGGCCACAGGCAATGGACTCGATTGTTCCATTGTAGAGACCTGTGGGACTTTTACGGAATGAGGAATTGAATTGACTGTGGGGTCTTGAGCCTCAGTCCTGACGTGTTTTTTTTCTGCTGCTGCGTCTGGTGTCACCACTTCAACTTCAGCATGATTTTTAAGTTGAATCTCGGAGGTTGAAGCGCCAAGAGTGGACGGAACTTTGACCACTTTGCCCAATTCAGTTGACGCCAGTGTTGGTCCAAGCTCAGCGTCAGACGGGGTGAGCATCTGTTGTTCAAGTTCCGCTTGGACCAAGACTTCTTGGGCCAGCAATTGAGTTTGACCCGAAAGCTCTAGGGTCTCCTCATTCACCAAGTGCCTACCAAAAAGCTCATCTTCGGTCATTCCAAGAATTTGTGCCAATTTTTTGGCCACTGTCAGTTTAATGGCCAAGCTATAAAAAGCGCTGTCACCACCTTCTTCGAGTTGTTTGACCTGTTTTGACGACAAACACGCACGAGCTGCCATGTCCGCCAAGGTCCATCCCAATGCCTCTCTTTTGAGACGCAACAGTTCGCCCTGAATGTCTGAGTCAGCGGTCATGTTTTTGACAGACTGGATGATGGCATCAACATTGTTTATTTATCGAGCAACAACTCGCCTTTGATCGAGGCACCCTTTTGAACTGATATGGTCTGATACACCACGTGACCATCCACGGTTGCTGAGGAAGTGATAATCAATTCATTGCAGATGGCCGTTCCCGCAAATTTACCCTTGATGTGCAAACTGTGACAACTGACAACCCCTTCAACCGCACCTTTGGAGCCGATGGTGAGTTCATTGACTTGAATCTGACCATTCAAAGTGCCTTCAACGTGGATAGCACCTTTGGCATTAATTTCACCGCGAAAGGAAAAGCCTTCGCTCAAAATTGAAGGTTTGCTATTGGCCGGCGCCAACATATCCATGACATTGGATCTTGGGGCGGGGGCATAGGGAGTGCCTGTAGCGGGCAAATTTTCAACGGGTGGTGTAGACATGGCGTTTAAAGATGAATCAGGAGGTAAAACTTGAATAACAGGATCTGTTGCGGATGGGGCTATATTAACTTGAACTGGATCCTCGTTAATAGCCATTTGAATGTTAGTGCTGATGGTATTTTTCGCGTCTTGCTCTAAAGAAGAAAAGACTTTTTCGACAAGACTACTGTTTCTGATTTTGGGCTTCTTGAACATACTGCGCTGTGCGAATGACCTTTTGTGGGTTAACCGGATAACCGCCTACTAAAATTTCCAGATGCAGATGTTTTCCCGTGGATACGCCAGTATTGCCAACGTAACCAATTGGAGTCTGAGTATTGACATTATCGCCAACTTGGGCAGAAATGATAGCCAAATGTGCATAAAGTGATTCAATGCCATTGGAATGTCGAACAACCACGGTATTGCCATAGGAAGAGTGCACTTGCGCCATCACGACGACACCTGACTTAACGGGATAGACTCGGTCGTCCCTGTCTTCGTTGATCAAATCAACCCCTGTATGAAAATGAGGTTGATTGGTAAAGGGATGGCGACGTATGCCAAAATCTGAGGACACATTAAAATTGGCCAAGGGCATTTTGGACGGCAAAGCCGCCAAAACTTCACGCATTTCACGGTTTGAAGCCAAATCCTCAGCAACTTTTCCACGCAGTAATGCGTTATTTTTAACTTCATTGCTTGAGGAAAATCCACCACTGGATGAATTTCTCTGAATAATATTAATCACCTTTTCCGTCAATCCAGAAGAATCAAGCTGATTTTTCAAACCCACGTTTTCTTGGGCAACAGCAATCTTCGAGGTATCCACAAATCGACGAATGCTCATGTCCCTGTCGTGAATGGTTTGGGCCAACGTGAGCATTTGATCTTCACTGATATTGGCCAAGTCGGAATCATCTTGGCCTGTGGATGAACTGATCAAAGCCCTGTAAACCGCTTGGTGCGATTGCTCTAGCTTGGATCGCCCCCAATACAGATCCACGCTCAAGGCCGACAGAACAAGAATAAAGCCAATCATTGACAACGCAAAAACAATGAAACCACGCACCAGCATGCGTTGCATAACCGCTGAAAAATTAAAATACCTCAGCTCTGCGTTTTGCTCCCAAATGATGCGCGCATCTTGATACTCCCGAGTCCAACCCTGAGCGACCATCTGTGGAATGGACCTCAACCACATCCACAATGTGCTTGTAAAACTCATGGACTAAAAACGACTTCAGGTCACGGTGACGGTTTGAGAGGGTGGCAATGCAATGGGCGCACCAGGACCAGACTGCGTGAGTGTGCCTTCGACTTCACCACCTTTTTCAATTTCGATCTCAACATATTGCACTTTGCCCGCAATCTTGCCTGTTGAGCGAATGATCAAACTCTTTTCACTGATGATGGTGTTGTGCAATTCGCCACGAACGTCCAAAACCTTGGCTGACACACGACCAGTGATCTTGCCTGTAGGTCCCACCAAGACTTCTTCTGCCGTCAAGTCACCCTCAATAACTCCGTTGACCACTGCTTTGGCAGGAACAGTAAATGTTCCCTTAACGATGACGCCGTCTCCAATGACGACGCTTTCAAATGATTCTGGCTGATTGGTCATGTTTACTCCTTGGGGAAAATTTTAACAAACTATTTCCGTCATTTGATCGAGAAAACAATGTGATTAACAAACAAGCAGAAAAGCTACATAAATAATCAAAATAATTAATTTTATTGTTAAAATTATCGACTCTGAAAACAGAAGGATTCAATAAATTGATTATTTTATACAGTGTGTTGCAGTCTTAATAAATTTTCAAGACCCAAACACATTAATCTACATCACACTGATGACGCCAATCTAATGCCAAAGACCTTTAGAGAGAAATTTATGCCATCAGGCAAAGGAAAGTCTTCAGTTGGGCCTTAAAACTGCAGTATTGCAAGAAGGCCCCAAGACGGATCAATTGTTCTTGATCGTTTGGGCGTTGTGAATCACAGTTTTGGCATCATTTTGAGCGTTGGAGCTGCCTGAGTTTTGAATCACCAAGCCGAGTAACTTTGCACCATGCTCAACGGCAATAGAGCCATAAGAAATGTCCCCATGAACCACAGAATCTTTGTGAAACTCAACTCGCTCATCGGCGTAAATATTGCCCTCAATTTTGCCTGCGACCATCACGCGGTGAGCCGTGATGTCACCCTTGACTTCGCCTGAAACACCAATGGCCACAGAAACTTTGTGGTCGGGTGCAGTCTCGATATTGCCAATGACTTTACCGTCGATTCGAACGCTGTCGAGCAGCACCAAACGACCGTGAATTTGGGCTGATTTCCCAATTAAAGTGTCAAAGCGTTCATTGGAAGTATTCAAGGATTTGTCTTTGAGCTTTTCAAACATGATATTTCCCAAACGGGTTAAGAGAGCCAGACTATCCCGATGTGATGGGAATGATTTGAATGGGATTGATCAACTTGCCATTCTTGAACATTTCGTAATGCAAGTGAGGTCCAGTGGAACGACCTGTTGTGCCAAGCTCCCCCAACTGTCCGCCACGAACAACATGGTCACCTTCTTCGACCAAGCGTTTTCGCATATGGGCATATCGAGTGACATAGTCCTCACCGTGACGCACTTCGACCACATTGCCATAGCTTGCATCCCAGGCGGAACGAACCACCACACCATCGGCCGAGCTGATCACCGGTGTTCCCGCTTCAGCTGAAAAGTCAATGCCTTCGTGCATGGCCAATTGACCGGTAAAAGGATCATGCCTTACACCAAAACCACTCGAATATCTGAATTCACCACCCACAGGAATTCCGAGAGGCAAGGCATGCAACCAATTGAGCTGGTCTTGCCACTGTGTTTGCATAGAGACCACCACTTGGTGTAAATGGATCACGTCTTGTTCAGCCGATTTGATCTCAACATCCAAGGGTTGCCGGAAAAACGTATCGCTTGACTTCAAAGGTACCAAAGGACCGCCCAAGCTGTCGCCCTTGCCATTGCCCTTTTCTTTAAAACCAGCAGGAACCGCAATCTCCATGAACTTGTTTTTGATGGATTCCAACTGTTTGATCTCTTTGATCGTGCCTTGCATCGATTCGTTCATGCTGTCGAGTTTTTCGCGATAAACCGACTCCATCTTAAGTTGCTCAGACTCGGTGGTCACACCGCCCAAGCTTCTGGCCAACTCTGGGTTGTGCTCAACGGCAATGCGCAAACCCAATAGATTCAACAAAAACCCCATCACCACCAAAAACACAGCCAACGCAAGTGTCGCCCGCACGATCGTGGAGCTCGTGATGGAAATGGTTTGGATGCGTCCGGTGGGTCCGGACAACCACATGAGTTGCATGGGTGGATTAGCTCAAGGCGTCAAAATTAAGAATTGAAAGCGGGAAGTGCATTTTAGGCAATTTAAAAGAAATTAAAACCCTTTTGGTCAGTAATGATGGAAGACAAATTCTTTTTTTTGTTATTTATGCTCTCTTTAGTACTCATTTCAGCTGCTCCAAGGTGTAAACCCTAAAAGTTAGAACCTTCCCCTCGGATCAAGACCTGAGGCCAAAAGCAAATCCAAAGCTCAAAATACTGCATTGCACAAATATCAACCTCTATTGATCGGCAGTCAATACCCATAACTTGAGTGCCTCAGCCATTAATGATGGCCGTCTTGGGCAAACTGGATCAGGGTAAATTGAGGATCGTCGGAGGGTGGGAGCACGACACGGTGCCCCTGAAAAAACACATCAACGGCGTCCAAGTCTTCCAGCCTCAAATGCCAAGGGGGAGCACCATGAACACTTTGAGAAGCACCCAAGGCCAATTTCACCTCACTGATGAGGTGCTGACCGTCTTGAATGCACACGGTGGTGTTTTTCTTGGCGACCAAATACACATAGGTTGCCGGGCGATAAGTCGTTGTAGAAAAAACTTCTGTGCCGCCCAAAGGCTTGAAATGACACCCACCGGCGGCGCCCTCTTGGCCAGGCGAGCTGTCCAGTGCAGAGGCGACCATGCCGGGCAAGGGCTTGCCAGGGTTCTGGGGCATGGGTGCCATCACGGCCATAGGCCGCCTCGTGTTGAGATCCTTATCGATGCCCCCAAAGGGTTTGGGCACGAAGAGTCCAGCCAACATCTTTCCTGTTGAACCCATCCACGATAACCATTGAATTTGCACCCAATCGCTGGCTTGAAAGACGGGTACGATCCCTGACTTGGCCCACGCTAGAGTTGAACTGGCAGGGGCGCTCACTCTCGCCTCATACCCCTCAGGTGGAGGACTCTCCAAAACAGTGACCACGGCCATAAGAGCGAGCATGCCCAATGAGGCAAGCACGTACTTGGATTGGAAAAATCGAACCAATTCAATGCGCGTCTTCCAGTAAAAATCGGTGAGCGGACTGGCATCTAAATTTCGTCGGCTCATCTCTTCAATGGCCAGCAAGGACAGGTGCGCATCCTTGTAAGTCGTTTGAGCCCTATCGATGGCGGCCGTCTCGGAGTTATTTTGCGACAGTTTTATCAACTGCAAACTCAAACGCTTGCCCACCGAGTATTTGATTCGAGCGCTGTAAAACAAAGAATCGCCCCCCTCTTCAAGCTGAGCAATTTGCGCCACAGACACCAAACTCATGGCGGCGAAATCAGCCGCGCTCAATCCTACCTCACGCCTTAATTGTTGCAGGCGTTGAGCATCCAAGGTTGACCATACGATATCGTCCATCTTTGTCTGTGATTCACTGAACTCGAAGAGGTGGCAATGACACTAAAAATGTTCACAAACCCTGAATAAATGGGTATTTGCGCGCAAAATACGGCGAATAAAATTGCTTAGACTAACTTTATACCCCAATTTAGTGACAAAAATCAAGTCTTTACGCCTGACCTGGCTCGTTAGCGCTTCAGAAATGCCGTTTCATCAAGACTCGGCCAAGAATGGAAAGAACGCGATTCGCGTTTGAGCCGTCAAGACGTGATCACTCAGTGGCAAAATACGTTTAATTTAAGATTCCCTTACAAATTCATTTGGGACCCAGACAGCTTTCAAGCCCCTTTGGGTTTAAGAAACCATCCATGCGATCCAAAACCACCTCTTTTGAAATCAAAAACGCCGACTTGCCATTGATTGCTTTGGTGGTCAAGACCCAAGATTTTCCCCTCTTGCAGCAAGAATTTGAGCACAAGCTTCAAGAAAATACGGGATTTTTCAGTGGTGAGCCAGCGGTCATCGATTTGATGCAATTGGATAGCCCTCAAGCAGACCCCACGCTGGATTTGATGGCTTTGTGTGCGCTCATGAAAAAGCATGGACTCCACGCCATCGCGGTCAAGTGCAATGATCCACATTGGGCTGCTGAAGCTCACAAAGCGGGAATCTTTGAAGCGACCGAGTTTTTGCACACTGGCAAGCCCGTGGCTCAACCAGACGTATCGAGCTCTACCTTGGCCTTTGAACAAAACCCCATCGAAAGCGCACCAAGCTGCACTGAGGCTTCAGAGGCCTTGGCCATGCCCCAGGCCACAGAAACCGTGCGTGAGGTTTTGATCCCTCAAGCCAGCACCTTGATCATCACCAAGCCCTTGCGCTCAGGCCAAAGGGCCTATGCCAAAGGCGGCGACTTGGTGGTGCTCGCCATGGTCAACCCAGGTGCAGAGGTCATGGCCGACGGCCACATCCATGTTTACGCCCCGCTCAGGGGTCGGGCCATTGCCGGCGCCAAGGGCGACACCAGTGCACGAATTTTCACCTCTTGCCTAGAAGCCCAATTGCTGAGCATTGCCGGCATTTACCGCACCAGCGAGGTCGACATCCCCAAAGAATTTCTGGGCAAAGGGGCACAAGTTAGTCTTGACGGCGACAAACTGGTCATGCAAGTTTTAGGCTGAAATCTATTTGAGTTTGCAGCCCAAAAGTTCGCTCGCATCCATTAAACTCTAGGCTGTTAATTTCACGCTCTAAGGGACTGTCTTTATGTCAAAAATCGTTGTGGTCACCTCCGGAAAAGGAGGCGTCGGTAAAACCACCACCAGTGCCAGTTTTGCATCCGGTTTGGCACTCAGAGGCTTTAAAACCGCAGTGATTGACTTTGATGTGGGTTTGAGAAACTTGGACCTGATCATGGGCTGTGAACGCCGAGTGGTTTATGACTTGATCAACGTGATCAATGGGGAAGCCACGCTCAACCAAGCCTTGATCAAAGACAAACAATGCGAAAACTTGTTTGTCTTGGCAGCATCCCAAACGAGAGACAAAGAGTCCCTGACACAGCATGGAGTCGAGCGCGTACTCAATGAACTCATGGCAATGAACTTTGACTACATCGTTTGCGACTCGCCCGCAGGCATTGAGACCGGCGCCATGATGGCAATGCACTTTGCCGATGAGGCTTTGGTGGTCACCAACCCAGAAGTCTCATCGGTTCGCGACTCAGACCGAATTTTGGGCATGCTCAGCAGCAAAACCTTGCGCGCCATTCAGGGGTTAGAGCCGATCAAAGAGCATTTGCTGATCACCCGCTACAACCCCAACCGAGTAGAAGAAGGGCAAATGCTATCCTTGGACGACATTCAAGACATTTTGCGAATTCCTCTCATTGGCGTCATCCCCGAGTCCGAAGTGGTGCTCCAAGCCTCCAACCAAGGTGTGCCCGCGGTCCACTTGAGCCAGACCGATGTGTCAGAGGCTTATAAAGATGTGATCTCACGCTTTCTAGGAGAAGACGTTCCCTTGCGTTTCACCCAAGCTAGCAAGCCAAGTCTTTTAAAACGCATCTTCGGAGGTCGATGAGTGATGTCTATCCTGTCCTTATTGCTTGGGGAGAGAAAAAAAACGGCGTCCCTGGCCAAAGAGAGGCTTCAAATCATTTTGGCCCACGAAAGGGGAGAGGGTCGCCTCAACCAACCCGACTACTTGCCGGCTCTACAAAAAGAACTGTTGGCGGTCTTGGCCAAATACGTCTCGATCAACCCCAATGACATCAAAGTCAATTTGGAGAGACAAGACAATTTGGAGGTTTTGGAAGTCAAAATTGAACTTCCTGACCATCATTGAAATGCATCGGCACTTCGAAATTCTTAAAACCAAAGGTTTTGGACCTTTGGTTCATCTCAGAGCCTTTGCAAAACTCACGTCTTGCATTATGATTATCACCAACACATCCAGACGGGTATTTAAATGAACGACAATACTTCTAAAAATAGCATTTTCATAGGTCGCGGGGTCACCTTCCAAGGCTCCATCAAAGCGCCCAATCAAGCCAGAATCGACGGTCAAATCCAAGGTGAACTCGAAGCTCAAGATGTCTTCATTGGCCCCACGGGTTCGGTGTCTGGCAACACCACCGCCAACTTGGTGGATGTCCACGGACAAATCAATCAAAGCGTCGTGAGTCGTGAACTCTTGATCATTCGATCAACGGGCAAGGTTTCAGGTTCACTGCAATATGGCGACATTCAAATTGAACGCGGCGGTCAATTCCTGGGTGACATGAACTTGGTTTGATCAACCGGATTCAGGGCCAAAAATGGCCCTCTTTTAAATTTATCCGTTAGCGACTCAAGCCTCTTCAAATTTTAAACTTGGGGCTTACACCCGGAAAAGTGGCAGAGTGGTCGAATGCGCTGGACTCGAAATCCAGTATACGGTTTTTGCCGTATCGAGGGTTCGAATCCCTCCTTTTCCGCCAATATGTCAATAAGTTCAACAACTTATTTTGATATTATTGATTTTCCCCACAATTTTCCCCCAATTGGCAATATTTCGCCTTGTCAAGAATGCCCTCTTCTAAGCGCTGAGCTTTACTAACCAGTCTTTCTTTGCCATCAGGGCCATAGTAGGCAAAGCCTGAATTAAGAGGGCTCGCTCAGATAGTAAGTGCAACATTTCCATTTAAAAAATTTGTACTTACTTTTTGAGCAAGCCATTTTTATAATATTTTTGAAAAATTTTATCGAAGTGGTATAGGAATAAACAGACCGATTTAATTTAAAAGGAGCTTGAGTTGAGAAAATCAATGAAGTTACAGACAACGTTTGGCGCGTTGAGCTCATTTTTGATGGCAGTCTTGGTGTTGTGCTTTTGCACGCTCAGTCCAGTTGAGGCTCAAACGACCATCACTTCTTCCACCTATCCGAATCGACCCATTCGACTCGTGGTGCCCTACCCAGCGGGTACAGTACCCGATGTGATGATTCGCATCCTGACACAACCTTTGTCGCAATTGTGGGATAAACCCATCGTGGTGGACAACCGTGCTGGCGCCAACGGCAACATTGGCATTGACAATTGCGCCAAGTCTCCCCCCGATGGGTACACCATTTGTCTGCCCACAGGAGTGATCATGTCACTCAACCCCTATGCCTATGCCCGCATGCCCTTCGATCCTTTGGAGCTTGTACCCGTAATTCACATTGGGACACTGGATCAAGCCATTGCTGTCAATGCCAACGTTCCCGTCAATTCGATCAAAGAACTCGTGGACTATGCCAAATCCAAACCAGGTAGCGTTTCATGGGGCTCGTTGGGGATGGGTAGCACAGCACATTTGTATATGGAATGGTTGCATGCAAAAACTGGTGCCACGTTTTTGCACGTCCCTTACAAAAGTTCAACGGATGTCGTACTGGCCGTTGTGGCGGGTGACCTCAACGCACTCACCTTGACGCCTTCGTTGGTGGAGCCCTACATGAAATCGGGCAAGGTCAAAGTTTTGGCCGTGGTGA
>TBL_comb47_HYPODRAFT_10000788_pt1 | contig 41792 bp, 26 predicted proteins | sample TroBogypolimnion_40_FD_10682 | JGI IMG/M metagenome (IMG submission 10682)
GCACTACCCCAGTTAGATACTCCACCTGGAGCAGAAATACCTGTTTGATAAGGTGTCATTTGATTTGATACTATAGAATTATTAATTGCGTAGATGTAAACTGTTGGAGTACCTGTTGGTTGAGATATTACAAATGTTGATCCTTCATTGACCATTGAAGAACCAAATGATGCAGTTTGTGTGATTTTCTGCAACAAGTCATATGCACCAGTGATTACATTATAATTGTATTTGTAAATCTTACTTGAGTTAGGATCACCTATCAAGTAAACTTGAAACTCATTGTTGTAAACTACAGAAGTACCAAATGATAAACTTACGTTTTGATCTTGAGTAATTTCTTCTTGCAATTGGTAGTTGATATTTTTCTGATAAACAGCCCAACTACCATCTGTGTTGATATCTGTCCAAACAGTGTTTGGCACAAACTCCGAACTATCTAATGGTAAGTTTACGATGTCAGCAGGTGTTGTAACACGTTGTGATGATAAGTACATACCAACACCCTGACCTACTATTTGTGTTTGACTTGCGGTAAGCGTTAATGAGATAACAACTTGATTGTTGTTTACTACGTTAAGAACTGTGTAATATCCATTAACTGCACTATTAAAGTTCGCAATAGCAAACAAGTCAAATTGTTTTAAACCATGTGCCTGTGTAAATGTTACAGTACTAGTATTGTCTAAGTTTGATCTTACAAGTACAATTGGACCAAGAGAAATAGCAGTGTAGACATTCCATTGATTCAAGTAATTTGCTAACCAAACATAATCACCTACGTAGAAATTCTGTAACGGAACTATTACACCATTTTTGTTAATAGCAGTAGGTAGTTGTGAATAGAAATATGCTGACATCTTAACGTCATTAAGATTTACATAACCTGCTGTTGGGAATAATGTAGATTCTACATATTCAGTTGTAGGTAAAATGTTAGGATCAGTTGGTAATGAACTATAGTTATATAATGAGTATAAAGGAACTTCTTGTTCAACACCATTTGTATATGTACCGTTTGTTAATCCTGCGATAAAAGGATTGCCCATTAATTCACTAGCATTAAGTTTGAATTGTACAAAGTTATTGTTTAATACACCACCGTATTTGCTGGTTTGTATTGCCCAGTTTTCATAAACATTGTAATCAATTCCACCTTGCGGTAATGTTGCACCTTTAAATGCGTCAACAGCATTAGTACTACCTTTAGTTTTAATTAAGTTTTGATAAACATTAATTTGTGTAACATCAGTTAAATCTACTAATGCACTGTAATCTCTTGGTCTATAACCAATCAAACTATAACTTAATAAGTTAGCATCTGGGTTAAGCGCAGTTTGATCACTACTATAATAACGTGTGCTATCTAATGAATTGGTGCTTGAGTTAGGCAACAATCCTGTTTGAATTTCTTTATAGTTTGACAACAACCAATATTTTTGTTGGAAAGTTGCACTTGGTTGAACAATATCTTGTGCGATCCAATATTGATTTTTATAAAGAACAATTTGCCCTTTAGTGTATTTGGCAGCAGGATCCCATTGTTTAACATTATTTTGATTGATGATAAATCCTGATGCTGTGTATGTACCGTTCCACGCAGCAGTTTTAGCACCACGTAGATAAATTCTGTTTTGTCTTAATCCTACTGTCAAGTCATAAATTGTATCACCAAACAATGTATAATTGTCAAATACGCAAGCATTTTCAAAGTTGCTTAAGTTAAATTGCCCATAAGCAATTGTATCACCTGCGTTTAATGGTGTTACACTAAAGTGTGTACCATCTCTTACAATAGACAAGTCTACATTTTTAATAGGGTATAAGTTTTGATTTAATACAAAGTTGGCACCTTGTACACTTAAAGGTTGTACAATTTGATTTTCTCTGTCAATTGTTAATTCATAAGCAGCAGGGTTCAATGTAGTTATTGCACCTGGTTGCCATCCTGTTTGTGCCCAGTATAAAAACTCAGCAACCATTTGTGACCAATTGATTGCAATTGCATTAGTTTGATATTCATATGTTGCACCATTGGCTTCTAAGTAAGCACCATAACTCATTAAGAATTGAGCCAAGTCCTGAGCAGTTTCAAATACTGTGCCATAAGGAACTATTTCTTCTGTGTTTGTATAATTATTAGCTACCTTAACAGATAGATTATCAATCTTTATTGTACTATTGTTGCCATCTGTTTTTGGCAAGTATGTTGTAAAATAAGCTGAGTTTTGTGAATTACCGTGTACAGCATATTGATTTTGTGCGGTTAACTGAACAATCACACTTGAATATTGTAACACACCATATGGTGGGTTGCTGTAAAGTAATACTTGATAGCTTTCATTTGGTATCAACAACGAAGAATTGTTGGCGTTTGGATTTGTACTTTGAATATAAAAATTCAATAAGTTTTGATCACTGAAACCTGCTAGTCGGTAAACTAAACGAACATCTAAATTGTTTAATAGTGTTGTGATAGCTGTTGTAGCATCAATGCCATATTGTTTTTGATAATCAACAATCCAGTTAATATAACTTGTAACTGGTGTTCCACTACCATATACAGGAACTTCATTAGGAACTAAATGACTTCTTCCGCCTACTAAGTATTGATTAAATTCTGTGTTGTATTTGTAGTTGTCTACCCAAACACCTAAATTGAAAAATTCTGCTGGTTCAGTTAATGCTAAAATGCGCATTAAATCAAATGGCCAGCTACTGCTTCTTCTATAACTGAATTCTACTGGGCCGTCATCGCCAACTACCCAGTCATTATCAAATGAAGGTGTGTAATAATTTTTAACTACACTGTTAAATGGGCTTACTAAATTACCTTGACTATCAACAGGTAAAACTTTTAATAAACCATCGCGTATTGCTTGAGGTATAATTCTAGGATTACCGTCATTGTAATCGTAACCTGCTGCTAAATCTCCCCATAACACTAAGTTGTTACTTGTATAAGGAGCAGCACCATAGCGTGCTGTCCACCAACTTGGTTCATTAGCATAGCCTAACATTTCCCATGGTGTAGACTCTGGAGTTGTTGTGTCGTAGAAATAACTATAAACACCTCTCCAGTAACCAATGTCGATAATAGTATTATCTACTTTGTTAGAAGTACCTTTATAATTCCAAGTATATTGATTGTTAGGATTATAGAATTGTTGTTGATAATTTAATCTGTTTTGACCAACCCAATTTAAGAAACCAGGTGTGTAAATTTCTAACCATTCATCATATGAGTAATCTGTTGTTCTAAAGAAGCCTGGAGTTACTTCATATGCTTGAATTGGAATAGTGTTACTTAACTTAAGGTTATTATAAACACGTTTTTCAAATTCTAATAATGCTTGATCTCTAAAGTCTACAAGTGTATCTGTAGCCGGTATATAATCGCCATATAACTTGTTATATGAACCATCATGACCTTTAATAAAATATGTTGGTTGTTGATAACCAGTGTCTAATACTACTTCAGGAATAAATGCAGGATACAATCCTAATTTAGTAGGAGTGTTTGGAACATATGATCCATAAGTTTGATTGTATTCGTTAATAGTTACAACGTCGCCTGGAATTAAATCTATTGTGATTTCTAATGAAGGTGCAGTTGTACTTACTGTATATTCTTGACCTTTAACTAACTGTTTAGTTGTTGTTAATCCATTAACTGTTCTAGCCAAATATACTAACACACCATTGTAATTTGCTGTAGCAAAATTATAGGTTTGTGTTAATGGATAAATTGTTTGTTGTAAATTACTGTTAAAGGTATATGTATTAGATGCATATGGAGCTTTAGCAGGAATCATATCACTCCAGAAGAATGATTGACTATTGTCCTTAGTAGCAGTGATAAGATCAATTGCTGTGTTCAACACATATGCTGGATCATATCTTTGATCAAATGGGTAACTGTTGACTGTGTAAACAATCAAGTTTTTATATTCAACATATTTTTTGCTGTTATAAGCTAAAGAATCAAATATGTTGTAATTTAAGTTACGCAAGAATGTTGCAGGCAATACTAAGCTTGCACTGTTTTGAATAATAACATTGCCATATGGTACTAAGTTACCTAAATCACGATAATTGTTTGGACCAAATACTATACCTGTTGTGTTTGGACAATTATTAAAGATGCTTGTATATTGTCTTCTAATATCACCTACGTTTGTTGTGGTAATATCTGTATTGAATGGGTTATTACTTAAGTTAATAGGTATTGTATAGAATGCAGAATTGCTTACCTGATCACTTAATATTAAAATTTGTACAAGTGTATTTGTTATTTCATTAGGAATATTAATTGTTACAGTAGTTGAATCACTTGTAGTTGCAACAGTGTAATTTGTAGATGGTTGTAATGTGTTGTTTACATATACTTCTAAGATTGGCCAAGGCTCAACACCCGATGCTATTGGGGCAACATCTAATAAGAAACTATTGTTAGGAGTTACATAATTTCTAACATAGTTATATTCAAATACTTGATATTGTACACTAGGTCCAATTGCTGTTTGCCAGCCTAATAATCTTTCATATGTTTCCAATCCAGTAGAATTGTAAACAAATCCTGTGTTTACATTTTCAGTTACGGGAGAAGAACTATTGACATATGTAAATGTGTCTGAGTTGAAAGGTACGTCAAAGCTTATATCGCCGATGTTATTTACTGAACTATAGCGTAATGGGAAACCTAATACCGCATCTTTTACACCAGTTCCAACACCATATGAGAATAATTTTGTACCTTTAAATGAAGTGCCTAAATAATAAGCAGGGTTACCAAAGCTGTTACCATTTGCGTCAAATACATCAAACAACGGAGCTTGGTTGTTTGTTACTTTTTGTTGTGCTTGTATCCAAACAATTGCATTATAATAGAAACTATAACCTTGATAATTATACCCTCTGAGTACTACTAACAAATCATTTTCAACTAATTCACCATTTGGTGCTTCACTTAATGTAATAACTGGTTTAGAACCTGATGTTAATGTTGAAAAACTTACTATGTAAATTTTTGTATTTTGATTTGGGTCATTGGCAAATACTATTCTAGCACCTGAGAACAATGCAAAATTGTCGTTGCTTGAAGGATTTGCTATAAGTGAAACATTTGATGTAGCAGGGATAGTTGTAGCATTTGCCCATTCTACAGTAATAGTTAATGTTGTAGTTCCTGCAATTTGTGTAATTTGACTGTTTTGAGGCAATATATTTTGTGAATCATTAATATACATTCCCACTTCAAAAGTACCTGTAACTGCACTTGCATTTACTGTAACAGTAGTTGAAGTTGCTGATGTTGCTGGATTAATAGTTGCTGTGTATGTTGTGTATACATCAACGTCTGGATAATAAACAAGTTGTCCTGCTACATCGTTCAATGCATCAGTTGTTCTAAAATCAATAAAATCAATTGGATTTTTACCAACTGTACCATAATTGAATAGTTGTAAGTTTGGGTAAAATTCTATAATTGGTCTTGCTGCTTTATTAGCCTGTGTAGCATATGTAGTAATGATATCTGGATCATTGTTATATTGTGCGGTTGCTGTAATTACGTCAATATGGAACCAGCGATTACTGCGTGACCAAGCATTTCTGTTTAATGCTTCTTTGGCAATGGTAATATAATCAGGTGTTACAGGAATATAAAGTGAATCATCATAGTTGCCTATATCCCATGCTGTAGTATCCCAAGGCGTGTAAATGTTGCCAGTAAATGGTTCTGGGACAATAAAATCAGATACAGGCAATAATTGAATTGCAGTACCTACACCTTGAACATAATATTCGCCACTCAAATAACTAGTTGGTATAACATCGCCATTAAATTGTACTTTAAGTCCATTTGTAAATACTACACCATTTGATGATGTAAAATTCTTTTTACCTAAAATTTGTGTTTCAACATCTAATTGATTAGTAATATTATTGTCAATAATATTGATTACACCTACTTTTGTAGGATCTGTGCCATCTTGATAATAAAGAGTAGTTAATGGTGCTGAAATATAAGGTATCTCAACTATGTTACCATAAGTGTCTAAGTAAAAATTTAATCCGCCGTATGTGTTACCGTATACTGCTGTAATTTTTTGATTGATTGGTATTTGTCCAGCAACGCTTAAACTAATAATAGGATTATTGCTGTCACCAACATATGTAATTTTATAAAAACTTGAAGTATAACCTTGTTCATCGACTACGCCTGTGTCATAGAACATTACGGTTAAGCCATTTAATGATGTTACTCCATCAATGTTTCCTAAAACTGATAAAGGTTGACCATTAATGTTAGCATATGGAACATTACTTACAATACTTACTAAATTGTTACCTGGAAGTATATATTGATTTTGTGCGTCTGCGTTAGGTACGGTGAATACTACTGTACCTGTTTCAGCACCGTTGTTATCTACACCATATACTTGACGAACTGATTGATTAGGATTTGTTGCACTTTTTCCTGAAACTCCTGGCTCGCCTTGAATCCAAAACTGTGTAGGTTGATTGACATTAAAGTTATATACACCACCTCTTAATAAAGTAAGTGTGGGATTAATACTTCCTGATTCTGATCCTAATGCAGTGATTTCATAACCAATTGGTTGATCTGTAACTACATAATCTTCTGCTGAATAAACTGTGGCTGCTGATACTGTAACAGCAGGAGGTCCTTCAGGCAACCAGTAGTATTGGTTAAAGTTAATTAATGGATCTAAATTTGTAAAACTATCCCAGCTATAAAACTGACTGTTAAACAATCTACTATTATTGTTTGCTAAACCACCTGCTACATTAATTGAATTTAATATGCCAGGGTAACTGATAAAATCTGTTGCTGTATTGGTACCTGGTTTTGTAAATACAACACCTGGGTCTAATTGATAATTTGTACGTGTAGCATCTGGTTCTGTTACATAATAATCGTTAGCATTTACGCCATAGCCAAAACGACTACCTACATAACCTTGCAATTGTTGTAAATCTGGTGCGTTGACTAATTGGTCAAGTGTTGCACTCAAAAACTGTTGGTTAGTGGGTGTTTGAAATATCTCGGGCAGAAAATCTAATGTTCTTATTCTTGTCGCCATGTATGTATTTAACCTATAACGCTATCTGCAATTCCGCCGGTGTTAATGCAGGTATCACAACAATATTATTTGCGGTAGCTGCATTAACGAATATCTCATACGGCGCACATTGAATTTCATATAATGAGCCAAATGGTTGATTTGGATCATTAGCAACCAATACTGCTGAACTTACATATTCACCTACGTTTGTATGTAAGTACGCAGCTAATTCAGAGAAATAAAATGTATCACCGAAGTTCCAATTATTTATGTCAAAATAATCATTCATTGCTGAAAGTACTGAACTAATAATTTCACTATTACTTGCATTTACACCAGCAACAGGAACTATTTTAATAGTGGCTTGAAGAGCAGGATCAGCCTTAGGTCCAAACAATGGTTTGAATACTACGCTATTAGGTATTAAACTATCACTGACCATTTTATAATCTTGTAATTGTCCATAATCTTGATTTAATTCATCAATAGTTGGCATGTTTGGTTTAGGTATTGTACCAGTTGTGTCTTGAATATAATTTTGATATTGTGTGTAATAACTTTGTGTAACGATATACAAATCAATAATATTTGTTGTAGTTGGATCAATGCGTGTAGTATTATTACTATTGTGACGGTATTGGAAACTTAATCCTTGTCTACCTGTTTTAATAGAATATTGTGGTTGAACTACCAATACATAATCTGGGGTTGTTACACTTGGATTTTGTACAGTGGTGTAAAATACATTATCACTGTAAGCATAGAACAATTGACCCAATGGATAATCATATTTTACTAATTCAATTTGTGTAACTGTTGGAAGATTCATATAAGCTACATCAGTTGAAGGAATAATTTGATATCTTGTTAAGTTTAAAGCATCTGTAATTTTTTCAAAGAATACATAAATGCCTGTGTTCGTAGAACCTTGTACGTAACCTGTAACAAAATTAAAGAAGTCAGGATTTAAAATAAGTTGTTTGTCATTGACATCAGTTGCGCTAACTTCAACTTGGAAATCGTCTGTGTAACCATCTGGTTCAACTGTTTGTCCAACAATGTTAACCTTTACGGGTACACTCAATGGATATGACGAATTAGGTAATGTGTTTACTGGTAAAATGTTAATAAAGTCTTGTAATATTTTTCCAGAGAATGGGTCATAAACAATTGTGCCACTTGGTGGTGCAAAACGTGTATCTACTGCACTACCAAAATAGTATGTTAATTGATTATAAGTTATTGTATAGATATTTGCACCTGTTGTGCCTGTTGCTGAAAAATTCACAAACGCATTAGGATCACCATAGTAACTTATTGACCAACGTTCTTGGTTAATAGGAATAGCATTGTTAAACACAAGACTAAAACTTAATTGTAATTGTAATTTAATTGTAGCTTCTTGTATAACGTCTGTTGGTAGTGAATTACCAAAAGTAGGAATAACAGTTGTTAATATAGCGTTGCTTGGTACATAGCCATTTAATACTACAGGACCTGTTCCATTACTAAAGCTGCCTAAGCCATTATTACTTCCGTCTCCGATTACGTTTAGTACAGTTGTCCAAAATCCTGTTATGTCAGTTGGTCCTGGAATGCCTGCAACCAATCTGTTATTGCCATCAAAATAATAACCAGTTGGTGCTGTGAAATATAACAGTGCACCTTGTGTTATATATTGTAAATTAGTTGTCGAATATGTACCTAATTGTACAGGAATGTTTTGATCGCCTGATACATAATAGAAATATCCTGATTCGCTACTAGCATCAACTGAACTTGTTTGCCATAATATTGTACCAGGTGTAGTTGTTGCATTAATAGGGTATCTAGGATAATATTGTACATAATATTGATTTGCATTGTTACTTGCCAATGCTGCTGACAATGTAGATGTTAAAAATACTAAAATATCACTATTACTATTAATAGTTAATGTTAAGAATCCTGGAGTATTGTCTTGATATAATGCACCGTCATTACCAAAACTATTGGTACTTGAATACTTTCCTGTGCTGTCAAGTAAGTCAATATTTTTACTGATGCCAATACTACTACGATTGATTGCTTGTGACTTAATAATTGAACTATAGTATGAATATGGGAAATTATTATAGTCTTGACCGTTTACCATACGATTTTGTGTATAGTAACCAGCTGGTGCACGTTGTTTAATGTCTGCTATTGTTTCACGTGCTTGTGCGTTTGATACAGTTTCTTGTAATTCCAATGTAACTGTTAATGTTTCTGTTGTTCCTAAACGTGTAACATATGAAAATGCAATTGTAATACCTTGCATATCACTAGGATAAATTGTATATGTTAACGCATTACCTGCACGAACATATGCTAAGAAGTTTCCTACTGGTATTTCTGAAAATACACCGTCACCAAATACATAACTTACTGTATCGTTAAATCCTGAAGTTACTGAGAAAATTGCTCTTTGTGAGCCTTCTGCTACTGATTGCAGATATGCATTAGCATAAACATTTTCTACTTGTTTCCAAAGTGCTGGACTAGCATTATTTGTAGTTAATTGATATAACCAAGTGTCAGTGTTGTTAACACCTTGAATATTACCAATATTAATAACTTGGTTAGCAATTTGTTGTGCCAAGTTAAATGTATAACTTTGAAGTGTGCCTTGTTTAAAGTAAAAGAACCAACCTGTGTTTGGACTACCATATCCTAATTGGTCATTGCGATATAAAATATTAAATTTACCACTTGGTGCAGGTGGTATTTCATATAGATAATCTTCACCCACACTAGTCATACTTGTTAATTCAAAAGCAGATGACTGTCCGTTAATTGTAGCATTGAACGGAACAATTGGTAAGCTAAGTGGTGGAATATTAATAGAATATTCACTTGTTGTAGTTCCTAAAATATCTTGACTGTTGCCAGGACGTCCTACAAATTGTGAGTTTATCAATGTAGCATTGATAATTGTGTTAAATTGATCTTGCCAACTTGGGTTAGCAGGATCATTCCATAAAATAGGTACATTACTTAGATTTAATCCATTGATATCAGTAATGTTTTGTGTTGTTTGTATACTGATTACTTTTAAATAACCTTGACCAGCTAAGTTACGTTGTGGGGTATAGCTAACCAAATTAGCTAATTTGACTACGCTGTCTCTACGTTCTGCTGTGTCAATAAAGTTTTCACGTGCGTTTAAGTCGTTGCGAAATGCTAGACCCTGACCCATGAACGCCATAACGTCAAGCAATGCGATAAACTCACTGCTTTCAATATAGTCATTGAATGTTTCTGGGTAATATATTTGTAGATAGTCTATGAAACTTTTACGTAATGTTTCATAGTTATAGCTGGTGAAATCTGCACCGGCGTAGGTTTGGTATATTTGTTGCCAATAATTTATACCAAAAAGATTACTTTGTCTATTACTTGTTACAGCCATAATTATTACCGTTTGTATTATTTATCAATACAAAAAATGCTACTTTTAAAGGTTATTGAAGTACTGCTGTATTGTTGGCTGGGTTAAAGAAAACACTGATTACGGCAGGATTATTAAAGGGATTTACTGCTACTTGAAGTTGTAAAAGTATTCCATTTTCTTGAGGATACACTTGAATTGAACCTAATTGAAGTCTAGGATCAAGCCCTACTATTCTTTTTAATTCATCTTCTAATTGAAACTGTGTATCTGCTGTATTTGGCTCAAAAATAAATGACCAAAGTGTTGTACCATATTGAGGTTGACCTACTTTTTGTCCTAAAGGTATATTGATAGCATTTAAAAAGTCTCTGATAACTAATTGCTCATCTACTGATTTAAATTTGTCGCCATAACTTACTGGATTGGTTATGCCGTTGGAACTGTTTCCAGCAGGACCATTTGAGTTGGTGCTTCTAGGTTGATTAGCTTGTAATGATGAATATCCAATATATGTAGGCATAAAAATATTTATCTCCCTAATGATCTGAAATTTACCATAAAGTCAAACTTCCATCTGTTGAAGTATAACCAAGATCCTTTTGATATTGTATAAATGTAGGATCGCTGCTAGCAGCAATCCATGCTTGCTTTGCAGACTCTATTCCAGGATCTCCTTGTGGAAGTGTTTGTTTTGCATTTTGATATGCATCAATTGCAGGTTGAAGTGTATTTTTTATATAATTGTCTATATAATTTTGTTTATCTTGTGCGACCTTTTGGGCTTGCTTTTGTGCATCTGCTGCCGCAGTAGCTTGAGGTGATATTGTTCCTAAGAAGTTTGGAGCTGGAATCTTAGGATTACCTAAAACGTTAGTAATTCCTGCTGTAATTTCACTACGATTAGTAGTATTAACACCCACAGTTGGCAATTTAACTGGGCTTGCGCCACCTGATGCCAGTGATGATATAGAACCTTGTAATTGTGATAATGCCCCTGATGATAATCCTAATCCAGCTAATGCTGTTAAGCTACCACCTGCTTGATTAATTACGCTTGAAACGCTTGGTAGTCCTTTAGATAATGATGCTACACCACCTGCTAAACTACTACCTAAACTACTGGCACTTGGAACAATATTGTTTAATGCGCTGCTTGATGCGTTTTGAGCCAAATTAGTTACTGAACTTAATCCAGGAACTGACGAAACTGAACTGCCTGTTTTGTTTACTACAGATGCAATTGTATTTGTACCACCTGGTAATAAACTTACACCGCTAGCTGTTGCTGATACAGTATTTTGTAATGCTCCTGCACCTGCTGATTGAGCAGCTTGTTGTAAGCCTGATGCTGTAGTTGATAATGACGATGTGCTTGCAAATCCACCAACAGTAGGAAGTGTGTTTGTGTTTGATACACTTGAAACTAATGATGCTGCCCCTGAACTTGTCAATGCTTTAGTTCCATTTACTGCATTTGTAACAACTGAACTTGATAAACTACTTTTTATTGTTGTTGATGAAGCACCTACTGCGGCTAAAGGAGATTTAGTTCCCAAACCACCAATTGTGCTTCCTATAGCACTACCTATAACACTGCCAAGTGCTCCTTGTGCGGCCGCACTTACTGATCCGCCCGATACTGAAGCAGCAGCGGTTTTAATTGCGGCTGCTTTAGCTAATGTTGTAAGATTTTGAGGTACTCCGGCTTTCATAGCAACAAAACTACTTGCAATAGCTTTAAACGCTGATGCTGATGCACCTTGAGTAGACAGTGACAAGTTTGACAAGCTTGGAATTTTAGCTAATGCGCTAACTGATGATGTTATAGAACTTAAACTTGACACAGATACACCAGACAATCCTGCTGCAAAGTTACCTTTGCTAATCGCAGATAATGCAGAACTGCTAGCTCCTGATATAGCCTTAGTAGCAGAACTTACTGCTCCCCCTGCTAGTGAATTAATAGAACCTGATCCAGTTGCTGTTATTGATCCTGCTGCGCTTCCTAATCCATTAGTTATACCAGTTACATTTGGTATTTGACTGCTTGATACGCCACCTGCAAAACTTGATACTGTTCCTGCAGCGGTAGTAGTTGCTGCTCCACCTACAGATGCCAAAGCAGTTGATGGTGAGGCTAAACCTAATCCTGATGGTGCGGTAGTAGCGACAGATCCTGTTGCTGATGCTAATGCAGGAGTCACACTGTTTACTGAATTTACTGCACTGATTGTTTGAGGTACACCTACAGTTGCGCCAGATAGTACTAATCCAGAAATTTGTGTTGAATGTTCTGCACCAGTAATTACACCTGCGTTGGTCAACTGTGTTTGTGATTGTTGTAATGTTGCTACAGCTACATTTGCTTGAGCATTAGGATTATTTACAAATGCATTTAAGCTGTTTATACCATTTGAGTTTGTAAACAGATTTGGAGGCATAGCTGCTTGTACACTTGACCCACTTGCTACTGCTGAATTTACTAATGACGCTGAACCAGGTTTTAACACGCCTGCTGATTCCATTTGAGTTGGTGTTAAACCATATTGTCCAACAACAGCTACAGGTGTGCCTGTACTGTCAGGTGCGATTGCTGTACCTGTTGTTGCGGCAGCTGCCGTGCTAGGATTGCTTGCTACTGTTTGTTGCATTGTACCCAACAACGCTGCTGTAGCAGGTTTGTCAATTGAAGTACTAACAGCAGGTACTGGAGGTTGTGCAGCTATTGTTGCCGCAGTTACTGGACTTGTTGCTGCATTATTAGTTACAGGTGCGCCACTTGTATCAGTTGATGATCCTGCTTGTCCTGGATTACCATTTGCTCCTGCTGCCCCGCCTGTTCCTGCGTTAGTGTCAGTGGCTGATGGGCTACTATTTGAAGCGTCTGGGCTACCACTATCTGTACCTGTTCCACTAGATGCTGCAATTTGATTTGTATTAGCAACTGCGGGTGACGGTTCTGCTGGTAATTGTGTTGACGCACTTAAGTCTACTTCTACGTCTACACCTTGACCTGCGTTAGCCCATGGTATATGAGCCGGTGCACGACTTACAATTGTTAGTAGTTTTGCCGGTGCAGCAATAAATCCTTTTGTAGCATCGTGTAATGTATCAGTTTGTGCTACTAATGGTATATTAGATACGGCCTGCGGAGTAGTACCAGTTTGTCCTGTGTTTAAGTTTACTTTACTACCATTTATATAAGCAATTGCACCTGACGCCAATGATGCGTCGCCACCCGAGGCTAAACTCAATGCACCACCTGCCAATACGGTAAATTTGCCGCCTGCGCTAAATGTATAATCACTGCCAACACGTTGATTATATGTTGTTTCAGAATTTAAATTCATTGTATTGGCTTGGATGTTTAAATTTTTTGCTGCGTTGATATTGATATTATTATCTGCGTGTAAATTTAAATCACCTTGTGTTCTTACATTAAACGAGTTAGTTGAATAGATATCAACTGTACCTTCTTTACCTAATTCAATATATGATTGACCATTTGCGTGAAGTATAAGCAATGTTTGCCCATCGTCACTCATAGTAATCTGATGTCCACCTGCTGATCTAATTCTTACTAATTGGTCTCTGCCTATTAGATCACCGTCATCCATAACAATAGAGTGACCACCTCTGCGTGATATAACTTGTAATTGTTGACCTTGTGCGTTATCTAAATTACTTGCAATAGTTGTGTCATCAAAACCACCTTGATATATTGGTCTACCCGGAGTACTTACGCCCCAACCCACTCTACTAGGAGTTTCACGTTGTGCGCTACTTGATATAGGTCCGCGAATAGGATCACGCAACGTACCCTGTTGCATCATTATAGCAGCACTATAACTATGTACTGGTTTTGGTGCTGTCAAATAATCAGCACTATCTGATATACCTGAATTATTAGAGTTTATGTTAGTTACAGGAAGTCTAGTTGCGCCACCATAACTTTGTGCTTCGCCATCGTTAGGAACAATATTATCAACTGCACCAATAGCAGGTACCATTTGTAATGCATCGGGGTTAGGTACTGCACCTATATAAAAACCATAGTTAGGATCACCATTTACGAATACACATATTACTGTAGTGCCAATGTCAGGTGGTGCAAACCACATACCATACGAACTTGGATTTCCTACATATGATCCATATCCTGTATTGCCTGCATCACCTGCAACACTACCAAAATATGGACTTAAAAATGAAACAGTACTCCAGCTATCAGGATTATCAGGTGGTTGTGAGTTCATGCCTGAAACATACACACGTATTCTGCCTGATCTTGTTGGATCGATGTTATCTTTAACAACACCAAACACAGGCACAGACATTACTGCTGCTTTACCACCTGCATCTATTGTAGTTAATTTATCTACCTTACCGGGTTTGAATACATCTTCTGCCATTTATAATATCCTTAAATTATCCGTATGTTCCTGCACCGGGAGATGAATCATCATCTTGTACTGGTTGAGATTGCGGGCCTGTTGGGGCGGCTTTCTGTGCTTTGCTTGCGGCATACTCTGCTTTAATTTGCGCATCATAAGCTGCTGAATTTTTTGCCTGTGCTGCTACTATATTAGGCGGGTCCTTTAATCCGTTATTTGGTGAACTTGAACTGTTACCTTTAGTTGGACCTGATTGGCTAGCAGAACTAGAAGGATCAGAGTTTCTATTATTGTCTGCTGTGTTGGCTGCATTAGTTATAGGCCATGTTGCCCCGTTTAGTTCTAATGTTTGTGTAAATTTTCCATTTCTAAATTCACTGTTAACTTGTTGAACCCAAAATGGAATTCCTTTTACTTTTGCGGCAACATCTTTTGGTAGTTCTCCAAAATATATACTGTTGTTTAAATCTAATAAACCAGTTGTATTATTATAATCTATTGCTTCTACAAGATTAACTTCAACAAATACTTGACCACTACCTGGATTTATTGTTCTACCATCACTACCGTAATACTTATTATATACAGTTGATATAGGTGGTGTTACTACCACTAACCAGTCTGGATCACCTATCATATTCAATTTAACTTCATTGTATGCACCTGGATCTCCTAAAAAGCTACGATAACTATTAGGAGATTCCATATTTGTTCCTATGCCACCTTGAGGGTTTTGTCCTGTTCGTTTAGCAGGTGCTACAGGTGCATTATTACCTTTAGAAGCTGATGATGTTTGCCCTGGCGGTAAACCCGCTACTGATTGAAAGTATAAATTATTGAATTGAAAGCTAAGACTTAATACTTCAGTATTTTGACCAGTGAACCAATAGTTATATAATTTATAAGCGCCAGGATAATCGCTAGTATTATTAGTGCCAGCAGTAGGAGCTTGTACAGCAGGGGTTTCATACTTTTGAATTACATATGTTATAACATATACCCAATCGCCTCTAATACTATCCCATTGCGGATGTTCTAATCTAGGATTAATATTGTACCATGCTATCTTTAATGGATTAGGATTAGTTGTTGCTGGCTGTGAACCATTACTATTTGGGTCTACTGATGAATCTTGTACCACTTTTAATGCTTTTAATATGTACTCACTTTGTGCTATAATTTGACTAGTAGCTGCTGCTATGTTTTGTCCAGCAGCAATAGATATTGTTCTTTGAGTATAATTAGGTAATGCTTTTTGCGCTGTGGCATCATTGATGTCACTAGGTTTTTTAATATTTGCATTAGGTAATCTTGATTTATCTAACTGTGAAGGGCTTACAATCAATGCCTTTTTAATGTCAGTATTTGCATCGCCTAGATATTCTATTTTATATGTGTTTGCAAGTTTTGCTGATTTATTAGCAACTAAATTTTTATCAATATCATTTAATTGCTTAATAACACTTTGTAATGCATCGTCTACAGTTCCGCCCTGAATATCAATTTTAGTTTCTAATGTACCTCTTTTGGTACCCATTGCTTCACCTGCTGATAACACAGTTCCTGCAATGTTATAAGTTACTGGTCTACCATCTAACTTAAATGATAAATCATTTATTCTAAAATCATAATATTGTTGAAACAATCCATTTGGAGTACCATTAGCATCTAATACACCATTACCGAATTTTTCTTGACCAGTAGCTACTGTACCGTCTAAGTTCCAACCTAAAAATTTTATTCCTAATATAAACAAGCCTCTTAATGGGCTTTCTGGTTTATCTTTATTAGAATCTCCTAAAGCAGGTGTAGTTGGATCTGCATATATTGCGTTTACAGCATTAGTTAAATTAGTAATAAAACTAAAACCATATGGTTCAATGATTTCAAATGTTAAGTCTTGTGTGTAAGTATCTCCGCCTGTTTCTTTAGGCGATATTAATGTTGTAAATTTAACATTATCAATATAATAATCTAATTCAAATCCAGTTGCTCTTGGCACAGTTGAGTTGTTGATGCCACCACTTTGACATATTAAATATACACCTTTGTTAGGTTGCCCAGGCTGTGCAGTTGCAAATGCAGTGATATCTGTTCTTCCCGCTTTAACCCATGCATCATATGCTGATGGAGTACATACATACAAACTTATAATATAATTATAACTTGCTAATACAGATAATGGATTAGATAGTCTAGCTCCAGGGGCTGCAGGTCCTCCACCAGTGCTACCAGTGTCGCCTGGTCTTCCTCCAGGATTATTAGCATCATTTGATGTTGAACTACCCGCTGAAGGGGGCTGTGGTCCAGCACTTGAACTATCAGGTGATGTGGCGTTTGCTGCGCCTGTAGCAGGATTGGCATTAGTTGTGTTTACGTTTTGCGGTGCTTGCTGACCTTGTGCAGGATTGTTTTTGGGCGTTGAGTCATCGTCCCCACTACCACTAATTGTTGGGACGTTGTTTTGTGTTGTTTGTATACCCGGTGTAACTGTTTGATTAGGTGTATTAATAGCAGGTGTTGGCTGAGGTCCAAGTTGAGGATTAGCTTGATCTGTAGTTGTAGTTGTTACTGTGCTATTTTGTCCTGGAGTCACAGTTGTTGTTATAGTACCATCAGAATTTTGTTTTCGTACTGTAGAACCGCCACCTGTGGTAGTAGTAGTGGTTACTGATATGTTACCTGTTGTTTGGGCAGTGGTAGTATCTGTGTTAACAGGAGGTGTTGCTGGATCAACGTTAGGTGTATTTTCTAAGCTTCCTACATCACTTTGTTGTTTAAAGATTGTGTGTACTGCAGTATCAATAGCATATGCTGTAGTTTCATCAGTTACTACATCTTTATTAACCAAATCATTTAATTGATTGACTACATCTTGTGGGGTACCAACATAATTGATATTTAAAGCAGGGTATGATGCTGTAGTTGTATATGTTCCCGTAGAAGTATCAAGTGATGTTGTAACTGTAATAGCTGTACCATTTGCAACCGGTATAGCTGTTGTCATCGGGTTAGTTATTGTAGTCACTTATTAAATCCCTAGGCTTTGTTTAAGTGTGTCCAACAATGGTACATAAATTCCCAAACCAGCAACAAAGTTAAAATAAGGATCTGCGCCTAATCTATTTGGATTTCTTTGTGCGAATACCCACCATAAACGTGCATCACTATATAAGTCATATGCTAATAAGTCAGGTCTATATTGATAGACTAAAGGTATAACATAATAAACGTCAGAACTTAGACTTGGGATAGGACGATACGTCATAACGTCTAAAAATTTATTATTAAACACATCAGTGTTGTAATATGAACTAGTAGGAGGGTATATTGATTGATTTGCCATTACCAGAATCCTTGACCTGTTTTAGGTGCGTATAATGCGCCAGAAGCATATCCACCACCAGACTTGTTTGGACCAAGACTGAATTTATTACTTACATCGTTTCGTGTAACGATTGGATATCCTGCGATTTGTATTGACATCATTGTTGGTACATAAGTTGGTTGTGTTGTTCCTAATTCTGAAATCCCAAAATTAACAGGTTGTACCCCTCCACCTGTTGCAATATTTTGTCCATTACTGGTAAGTCTTTGCGAAGATGTGTTTTGAGTACTGTTTTTGGAAGTATTGTTATTATTTCCTACACCTGGTTGAGTTGTCAGAGTTCCCGCTCTTATATAGTCCACATCAGTAGGTAGCGAATAAGTAAAATTGCTAATTACTAAAGGATGATTATTAAATTGAAATGTACCTAAACCATAAAGATAACACAACGGTGGTGGAGTTCCAGGTTTAGGATTTTGATCTTGTCCATAAAACATTTTTGTAACCGATCTAAAAAAATGTATTACTGCTAATAGATATAGCGCTTCACTTGTATCCTGTGCTGTAAATGTGCAATTTATTGAAATTTGATCTACTGCGCTATTTTGATATTGATATACAGTATAATTGCTATGAACAGGCTTAAATGTTTCATAGTTTGCCGCATATGTAATTTGAATATCCGGTGTATAAGGAAATATTACACCGTTTGTAGCAGCCAATGGTCCCAATATACCTGGGTTTGGGGCTTGATATAAGTATCCGCAATTTGGTGCTAACGCTAATCTAACTCTCCAATCTTGCAATTGCTGCATATTGCTTGCAGCTTGTGCGTTTGCTTGATTTTTTGCATTAGCTGTAGCGCCTTGATTAGTATTTGAACTACCACCTGTTGGGCTACTGTCCGTTCCATCTCCCGAACCTGATTTTGGTGCAACCTGTTGAAGTAATTGATTTGCTTGACTGTTAACCTTACCAATTAATGATTCCATAAATGCATTAAAGGTTGGAGTATTGGGATGTTCAAATGATTTTAGTTTACTAATAATTTGATCAGGAGTACCTGAAATTGTTGCGCCTGGGTTAGTAACTGATGTAGTTACTACACCCGTAGCAGGATCTACCGTGCTACTAACGTTGTATGAAGTACCACTAGGAGTACCATCTGCCTTTAATGCCTGTACATCATCACTTAATGTATTTGTACCGCCAGCTGTTGCGGCTGCTGTATCTTGTGTAGGACTAACTGGATTAGGTGTTGTGCCCGATATCGGTGTGTTAGGGGCTACCACTGGTTGTAATGGATCTTCGTCTGTTGTCACATCTGGTGGACTTGTTCCAGACTCTGGGATAACCTGTGATGTAACTACTACCGGTTCTAAATTATCAGATGATGCAGGGACGTCACTTGGTGTTGTGCCTGTATCAGGTGTTATAGTTGGTGTTGTAGTAATTGGTGTTGTAGTTGTTGAAGCAACAGTAGAAGCATTTGAGCCCGATGCAGGTGCGGCATTTGCACCAGAATCTGTTGTTGCGGTTGACTGTGCTGTATTTGCGGTTGGGTTGGTTACTGGAGAAACTGGGGTAGCGGTTGATGATTCTGCCCCGGCTGCTGCTGTAGCGTTTGCTTGATCAATTGATTGCTTGCCGGCTGTTTGTATAGCATCATTTACACCAGATGGCAAAAGTGGAAAATTATATCCTTGAGTGCTTAACTGTGCTAATACATCCTTGTATGCGATACTTCCTTGACCTGTTACAGTATAATTAACACCGGTATTGCTAGTTAATGTATAGGTAGTGACGGATGTGGTAGTGTCGGTAGTTGCCGAAACTGTCCATCCTGTAACTGAGGAAGCTGTAGAAGATCCTGTTGCCATAAATTAATTTCTCACTTTCCAAACATAAATATAGTGTCTGTGTATATTTATCGTTAAAAAAATCACCAATTTAATCAATAACTTATTGACATTAGTTGATAGGTCGTGTAACATTGTTTTATAAATTCAATAAGGAAGATATGTCAGTCGCAAAAAAACCAGTCAATTATCTAAACAATAAAGATATTTTAAAAGAAATTCACGCTAGCAAAACATCATATTGCTACTTTACCAAACAAGAATACAATGTCTATGATATGATTATAGACACGCCCAATACCGATTTAGAGTCTGCTCTTAAGTATATGTGCAAACCCAGTAGAATCAAAGAAGCCAAAGAACTTAGGGCTGCTAGACTATCAATTGGGTTAGAAGAAAAATTAACATATAAAGATATTCCAACTACAGATTTAGTATTCAGAGTTATGACTTGGGATCATATTCCGGTCAGTGCTAAACAACCAAGAAAAGTAGTTAAAAAGAAAACAGCAAAAGATATTATCGATTTTGATGATAATGACAGTGAAGAAAACTTATTTGCTGATTTAGAAGATACCACTACCAAAGATGAAGTAGATGACATGGTACATGTCAAAGTAAACTTCCCACCCTTTCAACACTTTAAGATTGATGAAAATGGTGAACCATACTGTGTTGGTAAAAGTCATTGGAAAGGTGGAATCAAAACTGGCGAGTTTAGTAAGGATCATGGCAAAATCACAGATAAGTTAGCACGTATGTATATGATGTTATGTGAAAAATATGCCATGAAGTTTAACTGGCGCGGTTACACATATAATGACGAAATGCGCGGTAGCGCAATATTACAATTAACATATGTTGGATTGCGATTTAATGAAGCAAAAAGTTCTAACCCATTCGCATATTACACAGCAGCCATTACCAATAGTTTCTGTCGTGTATTGAATACCGAAAAACGTAATCAAAACATTCGTGACGATATTCTAGAAATGAATAATTTAACACCAAGTTATACACGCCAAATGCGTGATATGAAAATGTCAAGTGATGATGTTTAACCTTAACACTTGATCTTAACTAATTGAAGGTATTATAATTATCTGATGGCAAATTTATTTAAAAAAGCAGCTTTCTTTACCGATATTCACTTTGGTTTAAAAAGCAATTCAATACAACACAATAATGATTGCAGTGACTTTGTTGACTGGTTTATTTCCAAAGCCAAAGAAGAAGGTTGCGAAACATGTTTCTTTTTAGGTGATTACAATCATCATCGTGCTAGTATTAACATACAGACATTGCAATATGGTTTAAAAGCATTAGAAAAACTTAGTGCTAGCTTTGACCATGTTTATTTCATTCCCGGCAATCATGATCTATACTATAGAGACAAACGTGATATACATAGTGTTGAGTGGGCTAAACATTTACCTAACATTACTATTGTAAATGATTTTTTCAATGAGGGCGATGTAACTATTGCGCCTTGGTTAGTTGGGGAAGATTATAAAAAGTTAAGAAAGTTAGAAAACAAATATTTGTTTGGGCATTTTGAGTTGCCTAATTTCTACATGAATGCTATGGTAGAAATGCCCGATCACGGTGAAATTAACGCTGATCAATTGAAAAACTTTGAAAAAGTATTCAGTGGGCATTTTCACAAGCGACAAAGTAAGAAAAATGTTTGGTACATTGGCAATGCTTTCCCACATAGCTATGCCGATGCAGGTGATGATCAAAGAGGTATGATGATACTAGAGTGGGGTAGTGATCCTGAGTTTTATCCCTGGCCTAATCAACCTGTGTTTCGTGTCTACAAGTTAAGTGATATATTAGAAAACCCAGATGGATTATTGTTACCCCGCTCTAGTATCAGAGTACATTTAGATTATGAAATTACCTATGAAGAAGCTAACTTTTTAAGAGAAAAATTTATTCCAGAACATCAATTACGTGAAATGGTATTAATTCCAATCAAATCAGAACAACATGCACAAGATTTAGCTCCAGGTGAGTTGAAATTTGAAAGTGTAGATAAGATAATATTAGATCAAATTAGTAATATAGAAAGCAAAGAATTTGATGTTAAATTATTATTAGAAATTTATAATAATCTATGAAGCCAAGACAATATAGGGATTTAGAGTCGTTGATTAAAATCAATAAACATTTGGGTATTGCATTAACTGAAATAACAAAAGTGCATCCTTATGTTGGTAGTTTAAGAGAACAGAGAACACTTATTAGCGCCAAATTAAAAATAGAAGGAATAATTGAAAGAACATTAAAAGCTGAAAATTTAGCCAAAAGTGATTTTTTCAGAACACTAAAACGATGATTATACTAAAAAATATTACATTAAGAAATTTCCTTTCAATAGGAAATGTTACACAAGCAGTAAACTTTGATACCAAAGAACTAACACTTATTCTAGGAGAAAATTTAGACTTAGGTGGTGATGGCGCAAGAAACGGTACAGGTAAAACAACTCTTATTCAAGGGTTGAGTTATGCATTGTTTGGCACACCAATCAATAGTATTCGCAAAGATAATTTAATCAACCGCACAAATAGTAAAGCCATGTTAGTGACATTGGAATTCAGTGCAAATGGTATTGAATATAAAATTGAACGCGGACGTAAACCAAACATATTAAAATTTTATGTAAACAATAATTTACAAGAAATTACAGATGATGCGCAAGGTGAAAACAGAGAAACACAAGATCATATCGAAAAAGCAATTGGTATGACACTTGATATGTTTAAACACACTGTTGCTCTTAATACATATAGTGAACCATTTTTAGCTATGAAAGCTAATGATCAGCGCAATGTTATTGAACAATTGCTTGGCATTACCTTGTTAAGTGAAAAGGCTGATCTATTAAAAGATAAAATTAAAAGAACCAAAGATGATATTCAACAAGAAGAAATGAATATCAAGGCTATTGAAGAAGCAAACAAACGTGTACAAGAACAAATTGATGCTACTAAACGCAGAAGTGCGTTATGGCAAAAGAAACACAATGAAGATTTAGCTAAACTTGCATTGGTATATGATGATTTAAATAAAATCAATATTGATGATGAGTTACAAGCACATAAAGATTTGGCTGATTATAACGAAAAACAAAAGAAAATTAATGATTTAAAGAAATTAATTACACGTTGTGAAACAGATCAGACCAAAGAAGTTAAATCTATTGCCAAACTATCAAAAGAAATTGAAGATTTAAAAAATCACACATGTTATGCTTGTGGGCAAGAGTTCCATGATGAAAAACATAATGATGTTTTGTCTGAAAAAGAAAAAGCATTGGAAGAAGCGTTAGCACAAGCTGAAACAACCAAAACTCAATTAACAGAACATAACACTACATTAGAAAACTTGGGTGTGTTAGGTCGTATACCTAAAACTCATTATGATACTGAGGCTGAGGCAGTAATGCACAGCAGTCAAATCAGTAACATATTAAAACAAATTGAAACTAAAAGTGAAGAAACTGATCCATATATTGAACAAATCAGTGAAATGGAAAGTCAGGCATTACAAACAGTTAGTTTTGATACTATTAATAAGTTATCTAAATTATTAGAACATCAAACACTGATTTTAAATTTATTAACCAATAAAGATAGTTTTGTTCGTAAAAAGATTATTGATCAAAACCTTAGTTATTTAAATGCAAGATTAACTCATTACTTAGATAAAATAGGATTGCCTCATCAAGTAGTGTTCCAAAACGATTTGCAAGTTGAAATTACAGAATTAGGTCGTGAACTTGACTTTGACAACTTAAGTCGTGGTGAACGCAATCGTTTAATTTTAGGTTTATCATTTGCGTTTAGAGATGTTTGGGAAAACTTATACTTCCCAATCAATACATTATTCATTGACGAATTAATTGACAGCGGTCTTGATACTATAGGCGTTGAAAATAGCATGGCTATATTAAAAGATATGAGTCGCAGACGCAGTAAGAGTATTTGGCTAGTCAGTCACAGAGAAGAACTAGCAGGTCGTGTACCAAGTGTATTAAAAGTTGTAAAAGAAAATGGATTTACAACATATAGTTCATCTAGGGAGTTTGTATAAAATTTTTTTGACATAAAATTTTAACATAATTAGTATCATGCCAAGTCCAAGTAAAGCAAAAGGTTCAGGGTTCGAAAGAGAAGTCGCAAGATTTCTATCAGACCTTTATGGAGAATCTTTTATTCGTGTACCTAATTCAGGCGCCTATATAGGCGGTAAAAATAAAGAAAGAAAACAAGTACTACACGAAGGACAAGTGCGTAGCTTTAAGGGAGATATTATCCCCGGTCAAAGCTTTTCAAAATTGAATACAGAGTGCAAAAGCTATGCTGATTTCCCATTTCATCTAGTACTAGCAGGAGAATGCAAAGTTCTTGATGGCTGGTTAGATCAAATGATGGAAGTAGCAGAACCAGATGATCTTAGCGTACTTTTCATGAAATTCAATCGTAAAGGACGTTTTGTAGTAGTACAGAGTAAATATACTTGGGTCACAGACCACTTTTTATATTATACTAGTGCTAAACATAAAGATTGGATTATTTTAGAATTTGACAATTTTTTTAAGTTTAACAAAGATATTTTTGCAGCATATTCAGGCGCAACAGACACCACGTCAACTAACTCACCGTACTTAACAGTCAGTACAAATTCACAACAATTAGTCTGATCAGGGAAGCCTGATCCTCCTTGAGCAAGCCTGGGAAGCCAGTCGCCTGCGGATTCTGGAGAGAGCGTGTTAATTAGTTAACACGGAACACCGACAGGGCAATCGTTAGGTTAAGCGAACCCTGAATAAGTCTATAGATATTATGTTTTGATGCTATAGAATATGCGTTGCTGAGGTCAACTCAACTACAATCCCATTAAACTTTACAGAGCAACCGGTAGCGTATAACAGCATAGACGGCTAGTTATACGGGGAATAAACATCATGCGAGGGGCAAGCAGTCTTTTTTTGTGGTAGTGCTGTATAGCACTACCATGGCTCAAAGCAGCAGTAGTATCCCATAGAATAAAAATAGATACCGAATGAACGAAGTGAATGAGGTATCAGTTGTACGTAGTACAACTCTAAAAGAACGGCATTTGAGATTTCTTGGTAGTTTCCAAATTATCTTCAATGATTTTATTAATAGATTCTCTTTCTGGTGTGGACATATTTAAAATATCTATATAGGACACACCGCCACGCATATACCAAGCCATAACTAATGCGTTATGTTTAATGCTATTAACTTCTTTTTCGTATCCGTCTATAAGCTTCTTAATAGCCTCTGGGGCCATATTAAGAAGCCTTAACCGAAAAAATCGGTAATGTTCAACGTAAATTTAGTTTCGTATGGGTGTTGACAGTTTACGCAAGTGATAGGTAGTGGGGGACTTTCTGATTTTTCTTTTAACTCAGTTACATAGTCTCTGATTTTGGCAAAAGCATTTTTATCACAATTCTTTAAGTATTCTGAAAAATATTCTTTTTCTTTTACCACTCCAACTGGAGTTTTAATATATTCTATTGATCCAGCAATTAGTTCCATACTTAATTCTGTAACTTTTTTAACAGCTTCTTGATTTTTTCTAGCAGCTTCTTCAGCAGAATCATTACTATTAGCAGTTAATTTTTGTTGTATATTAAACTGTGTCATAGAAACATCATTCATTTCTTTGAAAGTTAATGGTCTAAATTTAAAATATAATTCGTCAATGTTTAATTCAACAGAATAATCTCCTGATTTTAACCCCATTAGCATAGCAGTTAAATTTACTCCATATTTCCCCGTTTCTTTACATGCAGGACATTCACTTTCCATTTCTATTTCACTACCCTGTGAAGCAGATTTAATAGCAACAAATAAAGCCTCTAGATCAATACTAGACACAGCCCAAGGGTTTTTAATATTAGGCACACAGCTTTTAATTAATTCTACTACTGCGGTTCCGTTAAACAATGCATCAGGGGTTCTAACTGTGATTTCGTCAATTGCAGTCATTGGAAATACAGGTAAATCTCCTGTTTCAGTCATTTCTATGTCTCCCTGTGCATATCCTTGCCCATTGCTAGGTAGTTTAATATAAAGTGCAGGTCTTCTAAAATACTGTTTAAGAGGGTTTGAACTCATACATTGTTCCTTGTGTTATAAATGAGTAGTTTTTTGGTAACTAAATACTTAATATATTTAGTGGGTAAAAAAGTGGACGAAAATAATCAAGAAAACATAGAAGCCAAACAAAGAGAAACTGACGCCGCAAATAAACTTGCTGATGCGTTGATTAAAAAGTTAATACCTTCTATTGACCAAACCACCAAAGCAGAAAAAGCTGAAGCTGAAGCCTTAGAGGCGCGTAAAAAAGCACTTCAGGAAAACATTGATTATTTAAAGAAACAATCCGAGGCACTTAACACTCTTGCAAGTGGAACAGTAAACGCGACCAAAACTTTTACTTCTGCGTTAGATAATTCGGCAAGAACATTCACAAAATGGAACGGTGCTTTAGATGCTGCAGGTGATGCAGCTATGGCATTGGGCAAACAATTTGGTCCATTAGGTGTAGCCGTAGGCGCAACAGTAGGTATATTTACTAAGTTAGCAACATCATTTGTTGAAATGAAACAACGACAAATTGATGCATATGATAGTATTGCTAAAATGGGTTCTGGTGCTAGTATTACCACACAGCAACTTACAGACCTAGGGGCAAAATCAGGTTATACAACTGCACAATTAGGCGAATTCACTAAAACTCTTAGCACATTAGGTCCAAGACTTACGCAATTGGGCGGTTCAGTAGATGGTGGTATTAAAGCATTTGCTAAACTTACAGACCGAACAAATAAAGAACAACAAGAAGCCGTTGACAAATATAGAAGATTGGGATTCAACCCAGATGAATACAATCAAATGCAAGCGGATCTTATTGATACTCTGGGTAAAACTGGACATTCATTAGAATCCATTACTAAAGGCGCAGCAGATCCTGTTAAAGCATTAAGAGATGCATCAAATTCATACTTAGATAATTTAATACAGCTTGCTAATATGACAGGCAAGTCAGTAGAAGAACAAAAAAAATCAATGGAAGCTGCTGCTGCCAATGCATCTTTACAATTATATTTTGCAGGGCAAGACAAAAAAGCACGTGACTTAGAAGCACAAGCTCAGGCTACTACAAATCAAGCTGAAAAAGCAAGATTAATGTCGCAAGCTAAAGCAATACGTGATCATGACGATGCTTTAACTGGTGCGATTTCTGTAGTAAAAGATAAAATCAATCCTCAACAATTGGCTACACTACAAAGAGCCATGGCTTCAGGACAAATCTTTGGTGCTGGTGCGGCACAATTAAGATTGCAAGTACCTGGCATAGATAAAATGGTTGCTGATGTTAGATCCGGCAACATGAATCAACAACAGTTTTTGGAGCAGTTCACAAACAGTCAACGAGAATTCTTTTCATCAAAAACAGGACAGGCATTAATATCTGCTAGTGAAGGTACACAAGCACAATATGGTATTGATGCTGCTGGTCAGGTAGTAGCACAAGCTATTGCAAATAGCCCAGAAGTAGTTAAGAAACAACAAGAAGAAGCAGCTAAGAAACTTGCGCAAGGTGGTACAGCCAATATAGGTACATCTGCACCTAAATCAGGTGAAGCTGCAAGAGATCCGTTATTAGAATCAGCGGTTAATTTACAAAAAGCTTCATTATCCTTAGGTACCTTTTTAGATAAACACAGATTAGCAATTTATGCTTTAACTGCTGCTATAGCCGGTCTTGCACTAGCAGTAGCTGCTAGTAGATTAAAAGGAGCCAACGCATTACAAGATGTATTGGGTAATTTAGGTAAACTAGGCAAAGGTGGCGGTGGCGGAGCCGCTGCAGAGGGTGCAGAAGCTTTAGGTGGAGCTGCCAAAGCAGCGGAAGGCGCAGAAGCCTTAGGTGGCGCAGCCAAAGCGGCAGAAGGCTTAGGTGGTGCAGCCAAAGCGGCAGAAGGCTTAGGTGGTGCAGCTACAGCAGCAGAAGGATTGGGTGCAGCGGGAATTGGTGCTAAAGCTGCAGGAATGTTTGGAAAATTAGGTCGTTTTGGTGGTTTATTAAAAGGAGCAGGAAGATTAGCAGGAAAAGCTGCATTACCATTAGCATTGCTTACTTCTGCATATGAGGCATATGAAGGCGCCACACACGCTGAAGATATAATGGGCTTGAAAAAAGGGGAAACTGCTACTACGGGTCAAAAATTTGCAGCCGGTGCAGGTTCTGTAATAAGTGGTTTAACGTTTGGATTAGCTGATACTAAGTCTGTAAGTAAAGGTCTTTATAATTTCTTTGGTGGTAACAACGCCGTTACTGGTGCAAAACCAGAAGGTACGTCTACAACAGCAAATAAACTATCTGAAATGATTGCCACCATGAATGTTAATACTATGAATGTATCTACCTTACATCTTGAAGGTGTAAAATCAGAAGGTTCTACAGCAAAAGCAGTACCTGGTCAAGGTGTACAGGCTGCATCTATGTTAACTACATTGCAAAAGTTAACTGAAAGTATATCTAAATTATCAGATGATTTAGAACAAGATACAACACTAGAAGGTGATTATGATTTAAATCCAAATGTTGCTCCACCTGTAATGCCTAACATGCCTGGAGTTGGTAGGGGTATTAACGGGTTTGGTCCTTCTGGAGGTATGATTCCTCGAGGTTTCCCCGGAACACCTACAATTCCTTATGCGCCACCTGGATCACCAGCAGCAGATCCGTCAGGTAGAAATCAAACTGGTACAGAAGCAGGAGTTAAACCTGACGTATTAAGTAAAAAGCAACAATTAGAAAACGTATTAGGTAAAAAATTAATTGTTACAAGTGGCGTTAGACCTGGTGTAGCAAATCACGGTGATGGCTCTGCTATTGACTTAGGTCTTGCTTCTAACAATTTAAGTGATGCTGAAAGAAATACGTTATTTTCAACTGCAATAGGTTTAGGATTTACAGGATTAGGTGCGGAATTTAGAGCACCAGGTGGACCACACATACACTTAGATACTTCACATAATCAATTGGTGGGTTGGGGTAGTGATTATACATATCGCAGTTTACCAAATGACAGCCCATATCTTTCAAAATTAATCAATGAAAAACGTAACGGTGGCGGTAATCTACCAAAAATGGCAATGGGCGGTATCACCAATGGTGTAAGTATTGCAGGTGAGGCAGGTCGTGAAGCTATCGTACCATTACCAGGCGGTAGAGCAATACCAGTTGAATTTAAACACCCTGCAGCGGCTGCAAGCGAACCTATATCAAAAACAACAGGTAATATGACTGCTTCACCTGATATGAGCAAAGTTATACAAGAACTTGTCAACACAAATAAAGATTTGGTAAACACTATGGGAACTAAATTAGATAGAATGATTGATCATTTAGATAAGAGCAACACATTACAAGGTAAATTAGTAAAGTACGCACACTAAACTAATAGACTAAATACTTCAATGGCATACAAAAAGAAATTTTTAAACAAATCGGGTGTATCAAGCCCTATCTCTGGTATTAATAGTAATACCGGCGCATGGAATAGTTCGCCAGGACAAAATGGCTCAAGTACTGGTGGATGGAATAACACAGAGTTTGGTTATAAGAATTATATGAGTAGACTTCCTGAAGTCTATACAGGACATCCTAATCGTATTGAACGTTATAACCAATATGAAATGATGGACGTTGATGCTGAAATTAATGCGTGTTTAGATATTTTAGCAGAATTTAGTACACAGAAAAACGAACATAATAAAACACCATTTAACATTGAATTTAAAGATGAGCCAACTAATCATGAAGTTGAATTGTTGAAAACACAATTACAACAATGGTGCAAATTAAACGAATTTGACACTAGAGTATTCAAAATTTTCCGTAACGTTGTTAAATACGGAGATCAAGTCTTTGTTCGTGACCCAGAAAACTTTAAGTTATATTGGGTCGATATGGTTAAAGTTATTAAAGTTATTGTTAACGAAAGTGAAGGTAAAAAGCCTGAACAGTATGTAATCAAAGACCTCAACATCAACTTACAAGATTTAACAGTAGCACAAAAAACAAACACAGACTTTGCTGCAAACCCAGCAACAGGCTTAGGTGGCAGTGGTGGCGGTACAAACACACCATATACTGTTCCAGCTATGCCATATAATACAAGTGGTAGCCGTTTTACATTGGGTCAAAGTGAAAGTTCAATTGACGCAAAACATATTGTACACTTAAGTTTAACAGAAGGTCTTGACAGATTCTGGCCATTTGGTCAAAGTATTTTAGAAAACATTTTTAAAGTCTACAAACAGAAAGAATTACTTGAAGACGCGGTTCTTATCTATCGTGTACAACGTGCTCCAGAACGTAGAGTATTTAAAATTGATGTAGGTAACATGCCAAGTCACATGGCCATGGCATTCGTAGAACGTGTTAAAAACGAAATTCACCAAAGACGTATTCCAAGTCTTTATGGTGGTCCAAGTATTGTTGACGCAAGCTATAATCCATTAAGTATGAACGAAGATTACTTCTTTCCTGTTACAAGTGACGGTAAAGGAAGCAGTGTTGAGTTATTAGCAGGTGGTCAAAATCTTGGTGAAATCGATGACTTAAAATACTTTAATAATAGATTAGCACGTGGCTTACGTGTTCCAAGTAGTTATTTACCAACAGGCCCAGATGACAATACTACCCCAATGAACGATGGTCGTGTTGGCACAGCAATGATTCAAGAATTTCGTTTCAATCAATATTGTGAACGTTTACAGAATTACATGGCTCTTAAATTAGACGAAGAATTTAAACTATTCTTACGTTGGAGAGGCTTTAATATTGATAGCGGTTTATTTCAACTTACATTTAATCCACCACAAAACTTTGCTAGCTATCGTCAATCAGAAATGGACACTGCTCGTGTAAACACATTTACAGCAGTTGAACAATATCCTTATATTAGTAAACGTTTTGCAATGGAAAGATTTTTAGGCTTGACTGAAGAAGAAATTGCCAAAAATGAAAAATTATGGCGTGAAGAAAATCAGAAAGATGTTATTGATGAGCCTAAAGGTAGTGACCTTAGAAGCATTGGTGTCAGTGTAGGCGACTTAGAATCTGATCAAAAAACAGCAGATGAAATGAATGCGCCACCTGAAGAAGGACTAGGCCCAGAAAATGTCGCAGGTCCAGTAAGCGCAGCTCCAGCAGGACAAGCCGGTGCAGCAGCAGGCGCAGCAGGCGCACCCGCAGCAGGTGGATTAGCAACACCTGGCGCAATTGGATAATAGATAAATAGTTGTATGAAACTCACAGAAATGTTTGACCCACCAGTTGCAGGATATCAGGATACCAATGCTGATAACAGCAAACCTGTATGGAGAACATCACGTAAAACCAAATTAACACTTAAACAAATACGTAAACTACGTAGAATGTTAGATGTTCGCAACTACGAAAAGAAACAATATCTAACAAAAGTTCGCGCACAATACGGCGCAAAACCAGCTGAAGGTGCTGGTGCTCCCACATTATAATAGCACTTATCTCCTAAAAACGTAAAAAATAGTACTATATTGAGTACTTTTTTGTGCTACTCGCTAAATAACTTTACAAAGCCATTTGTAAACAACTCAGGAGAATTATAATGGACAATAAAAAATTTGAACAACTCATTGATCTTATTATCAATGAAAATGAAGAAAAAGCAAGTGAATTATTTCACGAAATCGTTGTAGAAAAGTCACGCCAAATCTATGAATCAATCATGGACGAAGAAATGATGAGTATGGAAGAAGGCATGGACGAAGGCATGGACGAAGGCGGCATGGGCGGTCAAGTAGGCGATTTACTTGACGAAATTAATGCTGAAGAATCAGGCATGACCGAAGGTGAAGAAGAAAGTGCAGTATTCGACTTATCTGGCGACGAACAGGGCGACATGAGCGATGAAGAATCAGCACATCACGATATTGAAGATCGTGTAGTTCGCGTTGAAGACAAATTAGACGAATTAATGGCAGAGTTTGAAGAACTCATGGGCAAAGAACATGATGATAAAGATGCCGAATTCGATGACGAAGCTGAAGAAGCAGGCGAAGAAGAAACTCATGACCTCGAAGACGAACATGATGAAGAAGATGAAGAAGATTTAGAAGAAGGTCGTATGTGTTCACATTGTCATAAATCACCATGTGAATGTGATGACGATGAAGACGAAGACATGGAAGAAAGTGTCATGGAAAACGTAAATCTTCCTAAAGTTCCTTCACCAAAACATGGTGACGATGGCTCAAACAAGAAAAGCACAGTAGCTTTCAACTCAGGACAAAAAGGAATGGCAAGCAAGCCAGTAAAATTCAGTGGCGATGCTGAAACTGTTCCAACAGGTCCTAAAAAGCCACACGATGCTTATACAAAAGGCGAAGGTAATTTACCAGGAGCAGGTCAATTCAAGAATGTTCCAGGCAAAAACAACTTCAAAGACAAAGGTGACTCAACACCAAAACCAGTGACAAAAGATGGTTCAGCGAACCATAAAAGTCCTGTAGCTAAGTAAGGAATCTGAGAAACAATGGCTTTGTATCTCAAAGAAAATTTAACATTTGACCGCGCTGAAATCGTGGTAGAAAGTGTTAAAGAAGAAGGCGATAAGAAGAACCTGTATATGAAAGGTATCTTCATCCAGGGTGGGGTAAAGAACGCAAATGAGCGTATTTACCCTGTCTCTGAAATTGAAAACGCCGTAAAAACTCTTAACGAACAGATTACAACAGGTCATAGTGTATTAGGTGAAGTCGATCACCCAGATGACTTAAAAATCAATTTAGACCGTGTATCACATATGATTACTAATATGTGGATGGACGGTCCTAATGGTTTTGGCAAATTAAAGATTCTACCAACTCCAATGGGTCAGTTAGTAACTACCATGTTGGAGAGTGGTGTTAAACTTGGCGTGTCCAGTCGTGGATCAGGTAATGTAGATGACAGGGATGGCCGTGTAAGTGATTTTGAAATAATCACTGTTGATATTGTTGCTCAGCCAAGCGCACCAAACGCATACCCAAAAGCAATTTATGAAGGTCTTATGAATATGAGACATGGTCATAAAATACTTGAAGTTGCTAAGGAAGCTAGCGGTGACAGAAAGGTACAAGAATACTTGAAGAACGAGGTAACTCGTTTGATCAAGGAACTTAAAATTAAATAGAGGAACTAGATATGCTAGATGCTATCAAACCATTGCTCGATAGTGGTTTAATCAACGAAGATGTCGGACAAGAATTAAACAAAGTCTGGGAATCTAAGTTGATGGAAGCCCGTGATCAAGTACGTTCCGAACTCCACGAAGAGTTTGCACAACGTTATGAACACGACAGAATTGTGATGGTAGAAGCCCTAGATAAGATGATAACCGAAAGCCTACAAAGTGAAATTGCAGAATTTCATGAAGAAAAGAAGGCTCTTAACGAAGATCGCGTACAAGCAAAAATGAAGCTCAAAGAAAATGCAGCAAAGTTCAATAATTTTATGGTTACAAAATTAGCCGAAGAAATTAAAGAATTACGTGCAGATCGTCAGATTGCTCTTGAGAATCAACGTAAGCTTGAACAATTTGTAGTTCATGCTCTTGCTAAAGAAATTAAAGAATTCTCGCAAGACAAGAAAGCAGTTGTTGAGACCAAAGTTAAGTTGGTTGCTGAAGGCCGCAAAACACTTGAAGCACTTAAGACAAAATTTGTCAATGAAAGTGCAAAAAGAATTAATGCAGCAGTCACATCTCATCTTAAGGGTGAAATTTCACAACTCAAGGAAGATATTAAATCAGCTAAAGAAAATAACTTTGGTCGCAAGTTGTTTGAAGCCTTTGCAAGTGAATACTCTGTAACTTACTTAGATAAGAATGCAGAAACTCGCAAACTTCTTTCAGCTTTAGAGCAAAAAGAACAACAATTAGCTGAAGCTACAAGCAAAGCAGCGGAAGCCGCTAAGTTAGTAGAATCAAAGGATCGTGAAGTTCGTATTATTAAAGAATCAACTCAGCGTGAAAAAGTAATGAGCCAATTACTCAGTACTTTAAACAAAGAGAAATCACAAGTAATGCAATCTTTACTAGAAAGTGTCCAAACAACAAAATTGCAGGCCGCTTTCGACAAATATTTACCAGCAGTTCTCAATACAGGTTCAGAGAAAGCAGCACCTAAAAAGGCTATGATCAATGAAAGTGTTATTGCAGAAGTAACTGGTAACAAAACTGCCCCAAAACAAGAAGTTGATGTTGACGAGCGTGACAACGTTATTGACATTAGACGTTTGGCAGGGCTTTAAATTTTAGACATATTAGGAGAAAATAGAAAATGTCAAAAGTACTCTTAGAAAGCCGTTGGGACGAGACCAAAGAGGCCCTGTTAGAAGGCTTAAAAGGCACTCGCCGCTCAACAATGGGTGTTATTTTAGAAAACACCAAGAAACAGTTGCTTGCTGAAAGCACTGCAGGCACAACAACTGCTGGTAATATCGCAACATTAAACCGTGTGATTCTTCCAGTAATCCGTCGTGTTATGCCAACTGTTATCGCAAACGAATTAGTTGGTGTTCAACCAATGACAGGCCCAGTTGGTCAGATTCATACATTGCGTGTTCGCTATGCTCAGTCATTGACTGACAACTCAGCAGCACAAACAAGTGTACAAGCTGGTCAAGAAGCTTTAAGTCCATTCGTAATTGCGCAAGCATATTCACGTGTTCCACAGAACGCAACATCAACCAATTACTATACAGGTGCTGATACAGCAACTCTCGAAGGTAATGGTGGTAAGCAAATTTCTGTACAAATATTACGTCAAGCTGTTGAAGCTAAATCACGTAAGTTACAAGCACGCTGGACATTCGAAGCTGCACAAGACGCCCAAAGCCAACATGGCATTGACGTTGAAGCAGAAATCATGGCAGCACTTGCTCAAGAAATTACTGCTGAAATCGATCAGGAAATCTTACTCAGCTTAAGCACATTAGCTGCTACTGAGTATACATACAACCAAGCAACAGTATCAGGTACTGCTACATACGTTGGTGACGAACACGCTGCTTTAGCTGTTCTTATCAACCGTGTTGCTAACTTGATTGCACAACGTACACGTCGTGGTGCAGGTAACTGGTGCGTTGTAAGTCCTGCTTCATTAACAGTACTTCAATCAGCAACAACAAGTGCATTTGCACGTACAACAGAAGGCACATTCGAAGCTCCAACAAATACAAAATTCGTTGGTACATTGAACGGTGCAATGCGCGTATTCGTAAACAGCTATAGCCCTGATACACAACCTGTATTAGTTGGTTATAAAGGTTCAAGCGAAACAGACGCAGCAGCATTCTATTGCCCATATATTCCATTAATGAGCAGTGGTGTTGTACTTGATCCATCAACATTCGAACCAGTCGTATCGTTCATGACACGTTATGGCTACATCGAATTAACAAACACAGCATCATCGTTCGGTAATGCTGCTGACTACGTTGGGGAGATAGCAGTACAGAATTTGACCTTCCAGTGAAATTCAAAACACATTAATATCTTTACAGATATTATCAACAAAAAGGGGCACGAAAGTGCCCTTTTTTGTATCTAAAATTAGTGAAATGTGAGATTATGTATAAATACTATTATGCTTACAAACAAATACTCCAAAACTTATTTTGCTATAACTTCCAATGCGAAGCAACGCATAACCGAGGGTTATACAGAACTACATCATATTATACCTCAATCAATGGGTGGTAGTAATGACAAAGATAACCTAGTAGAATTAACTGCTAGAGAACATTTTATATGTCATTGGTTACTAGTAAAGATGACAGAGGGTGATGATAGAAGCAAAATGCTATATGCTCTTAAAGGGATGAAAGCTGAAAACAAATATCAACAGAGATATCAAACAAAAATAACAGCAAGAGTATACGAAACTTATAGAATAGAGCATTCAATAAATCATTCTAAGGTTATGAAATCTAAAAATCTTATTCCATGGAACAAAGGTGGCGTTGAAATAACGGATGAGCATAGAGAAAATTTACAAAATGCGGCCCGAAATAGAAAAATAGATCCTATTAAACAAGCAGAAGGTCAACAAAAAAGAATAGCAAAAGTAACCGGAAGAAAAGATAGTGATGAGGCAAAACTGAAAAAAAGCATAGCACTAAAAGGTAAACTAAAAGGTCCAATGAGCGAAGAACAAAAAATAAAAATATCAGAAAATTCTAAAGGTATAAAGAAAAAAGAAGGACATGGTTCTAATGTAGCAAAGGCTAATATTGGTTGTATCAGCATCAACAAAGATGGTGACGAAAAGAAGGTAAAGCGTGATGCACTTGATCAATGGTTATCAGACGGTTGGAAATTAGGTGGCAGAAAACGTAAGCACTGTTCATGAAACACTGGCTCAATCCATTCATTTTGTTTGACGCTAAGAAAGGGAACTTCGGTTCCCTTTCTTTTTGACTATAATTTAGTGGAATGTTAGATAATGCCTCCCTATCCTCCTATATCAGATAAATAATATATAGGAAATATATTATGTCAGCAATTGGAATACAAATACAGGGTGGAATAACAATCTCAGGTGGCGGCGTTATCTTTGAAGCAACTCCCCCAACATTAATGTTATCATTAGACGCAGCAGGTTATATTAGTGGTCCATGGATAGACAGTATTTCTAGTCGTTCATTTACATTATATGGCGGTGTAACACATAGTACTGATGGCGGTGGTAGTTTTGTATTTGATCCAGCATCAAGTCAATACGCTGAATGTACATCAAGTTTGTCTGACTTAAATACATGGACTGTTGAAGCATGGCATTATTATGCCGGCACTAATAGTGCCAATAGTCCTTCTATTGTTACAGAAGTATATCCTGGTGTAACCGGGCAAATCAATTACGCAATAGGAAACGAAACTGATAGTAGCCCTAATCTACAAGCAGGTTGGTGGAACGGTGGTACATTTAACGCAACACCTCAAGGTTATGTTCTAACAGCAAATCAATGGTATCAAATTATAGGTACATATGATGGAGTCAACAACAGTTTATATGTTAATAATACACTAGTAGGACAAACTCCAGCAACTGGCGCCGCAATGTCAAGTCAAGGCGGTATACGATTAATGCGTAGATGGGATGCTACACAATATTGGGGCGGCAAACTAGCAATCGTAAATATCTACAATGGTGGATTCAATGTTAATGATGTAGCAATCAGTTGGAACGCAAACAGAGCAAGATTCGGTTTATAAGGAATAATTATGTCAGTAGCAGGAATAGTAGTAGAAGGTGGAATTAACATAGGTGGCGGTATTAATATCGGCGCTAGTGGATATGGTCCTATAGGTGTAAACAACGTTACACAATATGCTGAAATGGCTCCCCCTGTTGTACCCGGAAGTCAATTAGAAGATGGTAGTGCTACAGTCAATGGATCTATAGGATTTACAATTAACGATGATACTGCTACAGGAATTGCTATTCCGGCACTAAGTCCAAGTAATCAAGCATGGTTTAACACAAACTATCCCACTATCCCTGGAACATATACATGTACATGGGGTCCAGGTAGTACAGTAGCAAGTAGTTCAATATATGTTACTCAAAACAGCGGTGGTGTACTTGTGTTCTTTGTTGATGGGCAAACAGGCCCTGCAACATACAATTATCCATTCACATTTAGTTAAGGAATAAAAATGACAACTCCAACCCCAACGCACCCAAGTCAACCAGGCTTTTGGGATCATCAACGCAGTAAGTTACCTACAAACAAATAGGTACACATTTGATTATACATAGACAGGCAAATACTAGAGGACACATAGTAGCGCCATTTATAGATACTAGAAGGACTTTTAGTTTCCCTAGTTATTATGATAGTCGCTATATGAATTATAGCGATTTACAAACTATTAATGATGACCGTGTTCAGTATAGTTGGCAAGTGCCTTGGCATGAACATAAGAACATGGAAATTTTTGGCTATGTTGTAGAAGGCAGTAGTCATCATGTAGACAGTTTAGGAAATGATGTTGAAGTTCCAGCTGGCGCAGTACAGCGTATGAGCGCAGGTAAAGGCATATATCATACTGAGGGTAATACAAGTAATATACCAAATCGTTATCTACAATTGTGGATCAGACCCAATGAGTTTGATACTGAACCTAGACATGATTGGCATCAATTTACACGTGAAGATAAACTAAACAAATTTTGTAACATTACAGAGAAACTACCAATTAAACAAGACGCACGATTACTTGCAGGTATTTTTACAGTTGATTATAACTTTGATATCAATACTAACAGACACTATTATCTATACGTTGTAAGTAACTCAGCAAATATAAATGGTATTGATGTTAGTGAAGGCGATGGGTTAAGTTTTGAGTATGAAAGTAATATTACTATAACCAATTCAGTAGACTGTGAAATAATATTATTTGATTTAGTCTAACCAATCGTAGTATCGGCATCTACCGTAACATCTAATATAGTTTTTTGTTTTAACTGTTTTTTACGCAATCTATTACAATTGGCACACAATGTTTGTAAATTTGAAATAGATTTATTGTTGATATTATTGTCTTTATACACCAAATCTAATTGTATTTTATCAACAGCAACAAATCCACAAACATCACAGCGATTGCGTTTATGACGTAAATGCTTGTAGTTGTCACTATATAACATCTTACTACATTCAGTACAATACTTGTGCCATTTATTAAATCCATGCTTACTAAGACCATTAAACTTGGCTAATGTAGTCTTACAATGTTGACAAAATGGACGATTTGGTTGTTTTGTTAGCATACTTTTATTTAATAAAAAAGATTTTTTTGGTTCTTTTTTCTTCCCATAATATTTTTATTTTATAATAAATACATAAAATAAGGATTTTTCATGGTTTCAGATCCATTTAACGCGGTAGGTGGCTTAACAATAGGCATACCGCCGGTACCAGTTATAGCCGCAAATGGCAATGTTGTCACAAACGTTGTAGCACTTAGTGGAAATGTCAGCGCAAACAAGTTTTACGCAAACTATTATTATTACGCAAATGGACTACCTTTTAGCAGCACACCAGGCGGCAGCAATACCGATATACAATTTAATCGTAATGGTGTATTGGGCGGTGATGCTAATTTAACATATGATTATACCAATAGCATATTACAAACATCAAGTGTTGTTATAACAAACAGCGCAAATTTAGGAGATATATCAGGGTTAACTATACTAGGTGGTGTTAACGGATATTTCTTACAAACAGATGGAACTGGAAATCTTACATGGAGTGCTGCTGGTGGTAATGGCGGCAATGGCGCACCCGCAGGTACTAATACAGAAGTACAATTTAATAACGCCGGTGTATTTGGTGGACAGCCAGGATTCACATTTAATAATATATCAAATACATTATCAGTACCTAATATATCTGTCAGCAATATATCAATTAGTAATACATTATCATCTACTGCCAATATTAATTTTTCTACTGCGGCAAATGTCACATTAGGTAGTATTAGTAACTTACACATAAGTGGCGGCAGTGCTGGTTATTATTTACAAACAGATGGCGCTGGAAATCTAGAATGGGCAATGGGTGGCGGTGGTGGTAATGGTAGCCCAGGCGGTGTTAACACAGATGTTCAATTTAACGATGCTGGAGCATTTGGTGCTAACGCAGCATTTACCTTCAACAAAGGCACATTAACATTAAGCGTACCGAACTTAATTACAAACAACATTACTACAGGTACAGAAACAGTAAATGTCGCAGGTAGTTTAACTGTAAGTGGTAGTTTGAACGCAGGAATCAGCCCAAACGTATGGTTAGGAACTGTAGCAAACGTACACATTACAGGTGGTATAGCAGGATATTATTTACAAACTGACGGTACAGGTAATTTAAGTTGGGCTGCAGGTGGCGGTGGTGGCGGTAATGGAACCCCAGGCGGTAGCAACACACAAGTACAGTTTAATAATAATGGAGTGTTTGGAGCAAGCCCATATCTTACTTTCAATAACTCAACTAATACATTAAACATAGCAGGTAACTTAATTGCTAATAGTTTAACAATAGGGTCAGGCACATATCAATTTAGTGTAAGCAATGTTTACTTTGCCACATCAAGTACAACAAGTAATACATTATTATTGGGAATCCCAGCAAGTCAAATTGCTGGCGTAGATTTTACAATTATTGCTACTGATAACACAGCAGGCAATCGTCAAATAACAAAATTAAGTGCGGTATTATATAACGCAAGTATGAACTACAATGAATACAGTTCATTATTTGTAGGTGGACCAGTTGGTAATTTTAGTGTAAGTTACCAACCAGGAAACATAATTAGTCCTGCACAGGTTCAATTAAATGTAGTACCAACAGCAGCAAATCCCGCTGTTTATAAAGTACAAATCACGCAATATGAACCATAACAGTTTATGATAAATATAGTATAGGAATAATAACATGGCATTAAAAGCATTAAATTCGGTAGGTGGTTTTTCAGTAGGAGAGATACCTGCTAATGTGATACTCGCAAACAGCGATATCTTTACTAATAATATTACAGTAAACAGTTTTGCTAACTTAGGCAACGTGGGTAATATCTACATTGGTGGTGGCAATAATGGGGCAGTACTTAGCACTGACGGCTCAGGTAACTTAAACTGGTCTTCGGCACCATCCGTAACTGAAATTCATAACGGTAATAGTAATGTAACTATTCCAACTGCTAATGGCAACATTTATATTAATGCTAATAGTGGAACAGATCAACAATGGATATTTGACACAACAGGCATATTAACATTAGCAAACAACGCAGGGAATGCTCAAATAGCATCACTTGCAGGTTCTAATATTGATATCTACACAGGTGGTAGTGGTTCACAATATAGTGAAATTTACATGGTTGACAATGGCAATATCTATGTCAACACACAGGGCGCAACACATAGTTGGATTTTTGATAGTACTGGTAACTTAATTGTACCGGCAAGTAGTTATATTAAACCAGTAACCGGTAGTCTAAATCTAACGGACGCTTCTGGCAATAGTTATATTGACATTGATACAAACAACATCTACTTCTATACTGATTATGAAGGTAGTGAGTATGAATGGAATCTTGACAGTACAGGTAATACTACATTCCCGGCAATTGGTACAGCAAATCTTGGTAACTTAGTAACTGCTAATTATGGTAACTTTGCCAATGATGTAACAATCACAGGCAATGCCAATGTAACTGGCAATGTGTCAGCAAACAATTTTTCAACATCAGGCAGCGGTGGTAATATCAGCGGTGCTAATGTTATATTCGCAAACAGTTTCACAAGCAACGGCGGTACCGTTGACTTTAATACAAACAACGCAAACGTACAATTAGGTTCAAATGCTAATGTACATATCTATGGCGGTAACAGTGGTCAGATTCTACAAACAGACGGCACTGGTAACTTAAGTTGGGTTAGTACAGGTACACAAAGTGAAATCTTTAATGGCAATAGTAACGTAACTATTCCAACACAAGACGGTAACGTTTACATTAATGCTAATAGTGGCAGTGATCAACAATGGGTA